>Ga0210402_10000108_pt1 | contig 90797 bp, 75 predicted proteins | sample IncBWC7MmetaG_FD_161055 | JGI IMG/M metagenome (GOLD analysis project Ga0210402, IMG submission 161055) | Forest soil microbial communities from Barre Woods Harvard Forest LTER site, Petersham, Massachusetts, United States - Inc-BW-C-7-M | ecosystem: Environmental > Terrestrial > Soil >...
GCTAACATCTGGTGGAGCTGGCGGAGGGATTTGAACCCCCGACCCTCTGATTACAAATCAGATGCTCTACCAGCTGAGCTACGCCAGCACTGCTCAAACCGCACAAGAATAGCAGATTAGGCACACGACTTGCAAGTGGGGGGAATGGGGATTCGCTTGCAGGGAAGGATGTAAACCTGTGGAAAACAGAGGACTTAGCCCTAACCGGGCCATCTTTATCAACCTGTTTATTTTCAATATCTTACCATCTTGAGGGGCGATTTATGGCAGGCCACAATCCACAGCAGGGTTTGGCAATCCCCTAGGGGAGCGATCTGCGCCCTCATTTTCTTCAGGAGAAGAGCGCGGTGATGCGAGAATACCGCAGTTAGCCAATCCCATGTTGCGCAAGCGAGACACATGCTGAACCGCAAAAAATTCGTACTTGGACTACTGACTCTCGTCGTCGTGTGCGTATCCGCGTGGCTTTATTTTCATTCGCACGGACGCGACTCGCAGGGCGCGCGAGAAGACTTGCTTTCACACTTGCCGGCGGACTCCACTTCCGTGGTCTATCTGGATTTCCAGGAATTGCGCGCTTCGGCGTTCCTCTCGCAGATTCTTGCCTGGGCACCACGGCCACAGATGGAGGAAGAATACGGAAAATTTGTGCAGGCCACCGGCTTTGATTACGAGCGAGATCTCGACCGCGTGGGAGTTTCGTTCAGCGGATCGGCGCAGAGTCCGAAAACGATGGCGGTGGCCGAAGGGCGTTTTGACCGGAAGAAAATCGAAACGTACAGCGTGCATTTCGGAACCCTGAAGACGGCAAGCGGAAAAACGATTTACGCCGTCAGCCTGAGCAACCCCGCGCGCATGGCGTATTTCACCTTTCTGCGGGATGATCAGGTGGCGGTCTGCAATGACGCCTCCTGCTTCTTTCAGGCTTCCGGGAGATCGATAAATTCCGAGGAATGGGGCGAGCATTTTCTGCGCATGGCTGGTACGCCGCTTTTCGCCGTAATGCGTCAAGACTCGCAGTTGCTCACGGCGCTTTCGCAGCGAACTCCCGGCGGATATCGTTCCCCTCAGCTTGCCACGTTGCTGGGCCAGTTGCAGTGGGTGTCTGTGGGCGCAAAGCCGGAAGGCGACCAATTGCGCGTGGTGGCGGATGGCGAAACTTCGAATGAAACGGTGGTCAGGCAGCTCAATGATATGTTCAGCGGTTTGTTGATCCTGGCACAGGCCGGGCTGGACGATCCCAAATCACGCAAACAGCTCGATCCAAAATTGCGCGAGGCCTACGCTGGCTTGCTGAAGTCGGCGGAAGTGCAAAAGCTGGATCGGGGAACATCCAAGTCCGTGCGCCTGATTTTCGAGATTACGCCGCAGTTGCTGGAATCGGCGAAGATCGCCTCCGCCGCGGCGGCTCTGCCGGAAAAAGCCTCAAGCACTGCATCTGCGCAGAAGCGCCACTGAGGCGCACGGGTTCCCTTCTCGATCAAATAATTGGTGTGTGGAAGAAACTGGCTCAGTCGGCGGAAGGAGTACTGCGCATATAGCGCCACGGATTCACCGGCGCATTGTTTACGCGGACTTCGTAGTGAACGTGAGGCCCAGTGGAGCGGCCGCTGATGCCCGTGTAGCCGAGGACTTCGCCGCGCTTGATGCGGGTGCCGGCCACGACCGCGTAGGCCGAAAGATGGGCGTACCAGGTGGTGATGCCAAACCCGTGATCGAGAATTACGACCCGGCCATAGCCGGAATGCTGTCCGACGTCGAGAACGACGCCATCCGCAGTGGCGTGCACAGCAGCGCCATAATCCGCGCCAACGTCAACGCCGGTGTGGAACGCGCCCTCACCAGAGAACGGATCGAGACGCTCGCCGAAGCTATCGGTGATGTGGCCAAGAACCGGCCAAACCGACGGTGTGTAGTTGGAATCGGCAAAGGCCATCGAAGGCATCATGCGCAGCCCGCCGGAAGAGACGGCGATCGCGGTGGCGTTGCGCTTCAAGAACGTGAACTGTTCGACGGAGCGGTCAAAGACGTCTTCTGGAGTGGAGGGGACGTCAGTCTGTTCAAACGCGGCGGGGTGGTATTTCATCACACCGAAAGTCATGGCCACATCGGTGGCGAGGGATTGCACGGCATCAAGCCGCTGGTTAGTATCCTTCACCGTGCTCTGCAACTCGCGAACCTGCTTCTTCCAAACGTCGCGCTCCTGGCGGACAGCGTTGTAGTTGCCGACTTTCCAGAGCATGCGGCTGTAGGATCCGACAGCGGCGAGAACTGTGATGCTTCCGATGATGGCAAGAGCCGCAAGCCCATGCAGCACGTACGCGGGCACTATGAGTTTCCTCATCTTGCCGGGGGTGGATGCGATATAAAATGTGTAGTTCTTGCTGCTGATCACGCTGGGGCCCCTCAGGCCTTTGCCTGTTAGTCTCTAAGAACGCGGCGTTTATTCCCTGTCACCGCAAACAACCACTGGCACTTAGAACGATCTGAACCGTGAGCCTTGGTCCGCGACTCCCTGCATATTAGTTTTTGTAATCTCCTGGGTCAACCCTGTATTTGTCTTTTTTTGGTACAGTCGCTGGGAAACTGTCCCCTGTCCAATAGGACAGGGTGCGCTAGGATGATGTTTGTGTATGAACCAATTTCGCGATGAAGACGCACTGGTGAAGGAGATCGCTCGGCATTTCCTGCCTGGCCACGGACAGAAACTTCGCCTGGGAATCGGCGATGATGCGGCTCTTTCCAGGCCCAAACATGGATTCGCGAACATCCTGACGAGCGACTGGTTCCTGGAAGGCTCCCATTTTCTGCGCGAAAAGCACCCGCCCGACAGCGTGGGCTGGAAATGCCTGGCGCGGGCGGCCAGCGATATCGCCGCAATGGGTGGTTTGCCGCGCTGCTTTCTGTTGAATCTTGCGCTGCCGGCGGACGCCACAGGGAAGTGGCTGAGGAGTTTCCTTGGGGGATTGCGGCGCGCCTCCGGATCGCTCAATTCCGCCCTGGCGGGAGGCGACACAACACGCAGCAAGCGAATTTTGATCAGCGTTACGGTTATTGGAGAGATTCGCGAAGGACAGGAGGTGTTGCGCTCGGGAGCGCGTCCAGGTGATCTCCTTTATGTGAGCGGGACGCCGGGCGAAGCGGAACAAGGATTGCATCTCTTGCGAAAAAGCAGAGGCCAAGTGAACCCGAAGAATGTAGCCATGCGGAAACACCTGTACCCGGAGCCCAGAGTGGCGTTGGGACGATGGCTGGCGAAACGAAAATTGGCCACGGCGATGATGGACGTGTCGGATGGATTGTCGAGCGACGTGCCTCGATTGTGCACCGCGAGCGGCGTTGGCGCACTGCTTGATCCGGGCAAACTTCCCTTGCCGCGCGGAATTGATCCAGAATCCGCCCGACAATTGGCACTGCACGGCGGCGACGACTACGAACTGCTGTTCACCATCTCTCCCCGTCACGCGGCGCGGATTCCGGCAATATTTCGCAAGGTACGGCTGACGCAGATTGGGGAAATCATCCGGGGTCGGAGTGTCCGGATCATTGGGAAAGACGGAACACGCGAACTGCTCGGCCCGGCCGGGTGGGATCCCTTTCGCCAGAGAAATCAGCGACGGGCTGGAAACAAGCGCCCTGGTCATAGGCCAGTAGATTAGTCTTTTCAAGACATTAGAGTGCAGGGTCGAGAGCGGGGTTCAGACCTGAACGAAATCTACCCCTGAGGGCCCTTGCGCTACCCCTCCCCGGCTCCTACTCTATATCTCGCAAGCGCAACCAGGCTCCAACCCGCTCTCCTTCTCGCCTTGCATGCACTACAAAATCTAAATCATCCCGCGAGTTGGCGGTGGAGGTATCTTGAATCGTATCGTTGCACTTTTCTTATTTTCGTTCTTTGTGTGTCTTGGCGCATCGGGCCAAACGCAAGCGCCGATCCGGGTGATTTCCGGCGGCAAAGCATATACCGATAGCAAAGGCAATCTCTGGCAGGCCGATTTTGGCTATAACAACGGGACAGTCAGTTCCAACTCGAACGTCATTGCAGGCACCACGGATCCCACTCTCTTTCACTCCGGCCGATGGAACGGCATCGCTGCTACTCCGCTCATTTATACCTTCCCGGTTTCAAGCGGCACGTATCATGTGAATCTTTATTTTGCCGAGACGAACGGGATGGCTGCGGGCGCCCGCGTTTTCAACGTGAGAATGCAGGGACAGCTTATTTTCCAGAACCTGGACATCTTTGCTTCTGCTGGGGCGAACACCGCACTTGTGAAGGGAGCGGATATCGCCGTCACGAACGGACAACTGCAAATCGAGTTTGACAACCTGGTGCAGAACCCGAAAATTAACGCCATCGAAATCGTGCAGACAACCACGGCGCCGCAGTTGAAGATGAGTTTCGTCTATCCGGATGGAACGCCTGTTGCGGGCACACTCAACTATCAGATCAACTCTACCCAACTGAGCCTGGGCGGCTCCTCACCGCTCACCAACGGCACCGCGGCTTGCGTAATGTACTCCTCTCCAGCCGCACTCGGACTCTCAGGGACGATTCAAGTCAACCTGAGTCTGCTGGACACAGCCGGGCACACGCTGTGGCAAGTTAATCTGGGGCTCGATCCGTCATCGGCGAATCTGACAGCGGTGCTGGGTTCGACATTGAACGTGGTGGTGCAGAAGCTGTAGACCAAAACGCCGCTCAGGGCGTCGAGGGAGGTGCAACACTCGGCGCTGTGGGCGGTGGCGGCGCGGTGGCTGGCCTCGCACGCGGCGCTGGAACTTCTTCCTCAGGAGCCGTGTCCGGCACGTCGGTGTGCACGTGATGCTCGTCGGCTTGCTCTTCCAATGTGATCACGTTCGGAAAATTGAGCGCCGGAGTACCCGCCATGGCCTTCTCCATGAACTCCATCCAAATAGGAAGCGCGGCGAGAGCTCCAGATTCCCGCTTGCCGAGAGAAATTTGCTTGTCGTCGTATCCGACCCAGACGCCCGCTGTAAGCTGCGGCGTAAATCCCATGAACCACGCGTCGGTGAAATCCTGCGTGGTCCCTGTTTTGCCTGCCGCGGGACGCCCGAGAGACTTGGCTTTCATGGCGGTTCCGAACTGTACGACTTCCTCAAGCATTGCAGTCATGGTATGGGCCACGTCGGGCGAAACCACATCGTGGACCTCCGGGTGCGCTTCTTCGAGCAACGCGCCGTCGTAGCTGGTGACGCGGCGAATCATATGCGGGTCAATGCGGATGCCCTCGTTCGGGAAAACGGTGAACGCGGAGACGTGTTCGATCAGGCGCATGTCCGCTGCGCCCAGTGCCAGCGGGAGATATGGCGGCAGCGGCGTGGTGACGCCGAAGCGTTTGGCCATGTCCACCACGTTGGAAATGCCCACTTTTTCGGCGAGTTTCACTGCGGGGACGTTGCGCGAACCGGCTAGCGCGCGCCGCAGCGTGATGACGCCTTCAAATTTTTCGTCGTAGTTGCGCGGCGAATAGGCTTGTCCGCCGCTGATGGTGGTAAAAGGCATGTCAACGATGGTGTCAAACGGCGAAAAACCTTTTTCGATGGCAGTCGTGTAGACGTACGGCTTGAACGAGCTGCCGACCTGCCGAACGGCTTGCGTCACGCGATTGAATTTGGAGTCCTCAAAGCTATAACCCCCAACCATGGCTTTGATTTCGCCGGTACCGTTGTCGATGGCGATCATCGCGGCCTGGGGAGCGGGCTGCTGCTCGAGTTGCACCCGGGCGGTGGTTTCGCGGAGTTCCTGGATGGAGAATTGCGCCAGGTCGCCGACGGCAAGAATTTCGTTGGGGCGCTTGTGACCAGTCCAGGCGATGTCTAGTGGCGAAAGAATCGCGCGATAAGTGCCGATCTTGATGGTGGCGCTCTTGTCGTCAACGGCCATCACGAGGCCAGTGACGTAACTTCCCTTCTCGATGGCATGGCGCCAGTCGTCGTCTTCGTAGGTATCGAGCTTCCCGAGATTATCTTTGAGGACGTTTGGCAGTCTGTCACGCCAACCGTGGCGGCGGTCGTAGAGGTGCAAGCCGTCGCGAATGGACTGGTTGGCGGCTTTCTGCATCTGGATGTTCAGCGTGGTGTAGACGCGGAGGCCGCGCTCGTGCACGGCTTCGGTGCCGTAGGTGGATTCCAGATACTTACGGATGTCTTCGAAGAAATAGGGCGCCAAGTCGTTGCGCGGATATTGAACGTGCAAGCCGAGGCGGGTTTTCTTCGCGGCCTCTTCTTCGGCCGGGGTGATTTTCCCCTCTTCCATCATCTGGTGGATCACCAGATTGCGGCGGGCCAGGGCGCGTGCTGGGTCGGTGAGCGGTGAATAAATCGGGCCGCGAATCATTCCCGCGAGGAGCGCGGCTTGCTGGAGATTCAGGTCGGTGACCGATTTGCCGAAATAAAATTGCGCCGCGGCGGCGAAACCGTAATTGCCGTGCGCGAGGTAGACCTGATTCGCATACATGGTGAAGATCTGCGGTTTGGTGTAGCGGCGCTCGATTTGAAGAGAGAGAAGCATTTCCTGCGCTTTGCGGCGGAAGCTGCGGTCGCTGCGGTCGAGGAACAAGTTGCCGGCAAGTTGCATGGTGATGGTGCTGGCGCCTTCGGCTTTGCGGTGCTTCAGGATGTTGCGGTAGGCGGCGCCGGCCACGCGCGGGAAGTCCACGCCCCAGTGATCCTCGAAGTGCTGGTCCTCGATGGCGGTGACGGCGTTGTAGAGAATCTTGGGGACCTGCTCCCAGGTCATCAGGATGCGGCGCTGGAGGGCGAAGCTGCCGACGAGTTGGCCGTCGTCGGCGTAGATTTCGGTGACCACGTTTGGGCGGTAAGTTTCGAGGGCGCGGATTTCCGGCAAGTCGCTTTCGTAAACGAAGAGCAAACCAGCGGCGGCACCCAGCGCGACGGAGCAGAGCAGCAGGAATGCGAGCGCAACGCGGTCAATCAGTTTCCAGCCGCGAAGGCGCAGGGTGATCGGGGGAAGCGAAAACATGGACAGGCAATTCTAACGCAGAACAATTCCGTCACGTCGGTGCGAAAATTATTACCTTTGCGCTTTAGCAACATCCCTCGAAATGCGCTCTATCCCCGGGTGCGTAATCTATCGGATACTTGTGCTGCTTTACATAGAGACTTGGGGGGATCCGGGCCATGTTTGTGCCTCTTTTTGTTGCGTCAGTGATCGTAGCCTTCGGTTTAGCTTTCGGTGTTTCCGTGATTTTCAAGCGAATGACGGCAACAGTTCTATCAAGAAATCTGGTGGAGAATGTAAGTCAGGCAACCGCAAAATATCTGCAAATCGCGATTCTGCTGGTGGGAGTTTCGAAGGGCGCGCGGATTCAACTGCTGAAAGATTACCTGAACACACCTGCATACAATATTGAGGCGCTGAATGCGCAGATGAAGCCGGCTCTCTGGAGCCTGGCGTTGTATAACACCGCGACCGATGCGCTGATGGGAATTCTCTGGCTGATGATTCTTTTCGCGTTTCTTGCCACCGTGGCCGTGGCCTTCATCCGGAGGTCAAAGATCAGCTGGCTCCTCCCAGAGCGGCAAGAGATTCGCGGTAGCTGGTCCAAGTAAACCAGTAGAGTTTTGGAGTCGCCTGGAATCTCAGTCAGCGTGCGCGTAGTAGCTTTCGCCGGCGCAGGCGCGGCAGAGGGTGCGGCCGTTGACGGTTACTTCCCTCTTAAAGTTGATGCCTTCGCCGCACTGGGCGCAGACGACGCGCGGCCCTTTGAAGCCTGGGAGATCTTCGGGGTGGATTTCAACTTTCACCCATTCCTTTGAGAACAGCACATCGTCGGAAAGCTGCGCGTAGGCTTTCTGCTGGGCTTCTTCCCGGGGCAGGTCAGGAAATAGATCCTTGGCGGCTTGCTTGGAAGACTCTTTGGCGGCGACTCGGATGGCGCGGCCGGTTTGCAGATCACAAAATGTGGCTGCTACTTTACCCCAATCACGGAATTTCAGCGCGCGCTTGCCGAGGCGGCAGTTGGCTACTAGCCCCACGGCGTCAGTTACGCAGCGGTCGATTTCCACGTAGGTGACAATGCGCTTGCGTTCGGCAACGGGGTCGAGCCCGAGTTCGCGAATGCCGAGCATCGCCAGGCGCACGCCCAGCACCTGCCCGGCGCAGATGTGGCCGTGGGCAACGGCGGCGAGTTCCAGATATTCGGGCAACGTCTTCATCAAGTCCATTGTAGCGCATGCATTTAGGCATGAGGGTTTTCGTTGCGCGGATTTGGTTGCTGGGGTTGTGGAAACCCTCACCCATGAAGGGGTGAGCTACAGGGTTGGAGATTCGGCGGCGATCCAGGGATGCGGTTTTCGGGCTTCCATGTAAACGAACACGGTCATGAGAACAGCAAGCAGGAGCAGAGCGCCGTCGCGCACGACTGTCATGCCGTCGAGCGGTTCGGGTTTGGCGAAGCAGCCGCAGTTGATTTGCAGGCCCATGGAGTAGGCACGCACGACGCTGGCGAAGAAGCCGCCGATGATCAGCGTAATCAGCGTTGCCCAGATGCGGAGTTGCCAACCGATTAGCAGCAGCAAGCCGAGCGCGATTTCGGCGAAAGGCAGCGTGTGGGCCACGAAGCGCGACGCTTCGTGGGACAGAATCTGGTAGGAGGAAACCTGCATTTCAAAAAAGCCCAGCGCTACACCGAGCGGCGGGCGCGGGCTACGCCCCATGGTGATCTTGGCGTAACCGGCGTAAATGAAAATTCCGGCGAGGACCAGGCGGCCAATCCAGATGATGATGCGGCGGTAATTGAATGGCGCAGATTGCATCATGGCGGCTTCGGCACTCTCCTGGAGTTCGAGGCTAAATCCTACTTTTGGGCTACCAGTTGGTCGAGGAAATCCTTCAGGACGTCGTAGCTGAGCGTTCCGGCGTAGGGGTAGGTCTGCCCCTTCGAATGGAAAACTGAGGTGGGCGTTTGCGTAACAGGCACTGTCAGGCCGAGCTGTTTGTCCCTTTCAATCAATGGCTCAAGTGTCTTGGCATCCACAATCGCCTGCACTTTTTTCATTTCCGCGGGCGAGAGCACGCTGGCAACGGTTCCCTTGACGTCGCCGTTCGTTTCCCACTTTTCCTGGTTCTGGAATAGCGCCTGCTCCACCGGTTCGCACTTTCCGATGTGCGCCGCCGCGCGGGAATAGCTGGCGGCAACCCGGGAATAGGCGTGCATCGGCAGCGGGAAGTCGCGGTGCACCAGATACACTTTTCCGGTGCTGACGTAGTTGTCCAACATCTTTTGCGTAGTGTTCAGAAAAAGCTGCTTGCAGGCTGGGCATTGAAAATCGCTGTAGATTTCGACGACCACGGGAGCTGTTTTGGAGCCAAATGCTTTGGTTGGGTCGATGTCCGCGACGCCGTTCACGGTGATGGTGGCCGTGGAAACGGTGGGCGCCTCAGCCGCTTTGGGAGCTGCGGCTCTTTTGGCCGTCGAAGAGGCTGTCTGCGACTTCTGGTCCGGAGGCGCCGCGAGCAGCAGAGTGCCGCAGGCGATCAGGGCGAGAAGGCTGGCAAAGACAATGGGGAGACGGCGATTCACAGATTCCTCCATAAGAAAGCAGCGGATAGCGTATTCCAGCTCAGAGTATCACAGGTTGAAATAGCGGAGGCTTGACCCACGTCACATGGGGAGCGTCGCCGGAAGAGGCGAACGACCAGGGGAGAGCTTCCCAGGGATTGGCGGGTCGCCATGGCTGGGTTGGTTGCCGACTGGGGACGTGACGTTGTCCCGACGCAAGATGGCCGGAGTATTTCTCCCAACCTGGAGAGGGGGGAAGAGGAGAGGTAACTTCATTGACGGTCTCGATGATCAGCGCATTCTTAGTGAAAAGGGATGAATTTGGCCGGTAACCCCTAGTAAATGGAATATTTATTAGCAATATCAAATAACTTGACAACATCACACTCAACCTGTATACTGCCGCCTGTTTGACGTTTCCCGTGGCTGGCTTGGACGCCAGACAACGGACGATTTCCTGTCCGGTCGGTATCGATGCCTTGGACATCTATAAAGGTGGCCGGGCAGTCCTCGGACGAGCGCAAACACAAGAGTTTCGGGAAGGTTTGGGAAGGAGAAGGAAGCGATGAGCAAGATTATTGGAATTGACCTGGGTACAACCAACTCGGTCGTGGCCGTGATGCAAGGCGGCGAACCGGTGGTAATTCCCAACCAGGAAGGCACACGCACCACGCCTTCCGTAGTGGCCATCACCAAGTCGGGAGAACGTCTGGTCGGGCAGGTGGCCAAGCGCCAGGCGGTGACGAACCCAGAAAACACGGTCTACTCAATCAAGCGTTTCATGGGCCGCCGCTATGACGAAGTGGGCGAAGAGATGAAGCGTGTCCCATACAAGGTAGTAAAGGGCGATCATGACGATGCGCGCGTGGAGGTCGCCGGTAAGGTGTACAGCCCGCCGGAAATTTCGGCGATGATCCTGACGAAATTGAAGACCGCCGCGGAAGATTTCCTCGGCGAAAAAGTGGCCAAGGCGGTCATCACCGTTCCGGCGTACTTCAACGACGCGCAGCGGCAAGCCACCAAGCAGGCCGGCGAGATCGCGGGCCTGGAAGTGGTCCGCATCATCAATGAGCCGACGGCGGCGGCGCTGGCCTACGGCCTCGAAAAGAAGAGCGATGAGACCATCGCCGTGTACGACCTCGGCGGCGGCACGTTCGACATTTCGGTGCTGGAAGTCGGCAGCGGCGTGGTGGAAGTGAAGTCCACCAACGGCGATACCCACCTGGGCGGCGACGACGTCGACCAGAAGATCGTCGATTGGCTGATTGACGAATTCAAGAAAGAGCACGGCATCGACCTGGGCAAAGACAAGATGGCGTTGCAACGGCTTAAAGAAGCCGCGGAAAAGGCCAAGATCGAGCTTTCGCAGATGATGGAGACGGAGATCAATCTTCCCTTTATCACCGCGGGCGCGAGCGGCCCGATCCACATGCAGCAGAAGCTGACGCGTATGCGCCTGGAACAGCTGATGAGCGATCTGCTTGAGCGCTCCATGAAGCCGGTGAAGCAGGCCCTCGAAGACGCGAAAATGTCGCCGAACGACATCCAGGAAGTGGTGCTGGTCGGCGGTTCCACGCGCATTCCGAAGGTTCAGCAGCTGGTCAGCACGTTCTTTGGCGGGAAAGAGTTGCACAAGGGCGTAAACCCGGATGAAGTCGTCGCCGTTGGCGCAGCTATTCAGGGCGCCGTGCTCGGCGGAGAAGTAAAGGACATCCTGCTGCTCGACGTGACGCCACTTTCGTTGGGGGTCGAAACACTGGGCGGCGTTATGACTGTGCAGATTCCGCGCAACACCACGATTCCGACGCGCAAGGTGGAAACCTACTCCACCGCTTCGGACAATCAGCCTGGCGTGGAAATTCACGTCATGCAGGGCGAGCGGAAGTTCGCGAAGGACAACCGGTCGCTCGGCACGTTCAAGCTCGACGGCATTCCACCGGCTCCGCGCGGGACGCCGCAAATTGAGGTCACGTTTGACATCGATGCGAACGGCATCCTGAACGTGAGCGCGAAGGACAAGGCCACCAACAAAGAACAGAAGATCACCATCACGGCTTCCACCGGCTTGACCAAGGAAGAAGCCGAGAAGATGAGAGTCGAGGCCGAATCGCACGCGGAAGACGACCGCAAGCGAATGGAAGAAGTGGAAGCGCGTAACCGTCTGGACGGTATCGTGTACCAGGCCGAAAAGACGATTCGCGACAACCGCGACAAGCTGAATGACGCCGACGTGAAACAGGCCGAGGAAGCTATAGAAGAGGCGAAGAAGGCCGTCAATGAAGGCGGTGTGGCGCGCCTGCGTTCCGCAGCCGAGAACGTGGAGAAGACGCTGCACAAGATGGCGGAAGAGCTGTACAAGAAGGCGCAGGCATCGGGCGCGGAACAGGCAGGAGCTGCGAGCGCTGGTGCGGGCCCTGCCGCTTCGAGCGGCGGTGGCGCGCAGAGCGGTCAAAAGCCCGGCGACGTGATTGACGCCGAGTATGTGGACGTGGACGACAGCAAGAAGCCGAACTAAGAAGTGGCCAGCGACCGGTGGCAAGTGGAGAGTGACTGGTGACTTGTGACTGGTGACTGGTGAAGACCGGAAGTTGATATAGTCGTGCCTGATCGGAAATTTGGCCGGGTCAGGCAGCATTCAAGTTCAAACAAACGGCTGTTGATTGGTGGGGTGCTCGGCGAGCTGGGCCCCACCAGTCACTAGTCACCAATCACCAGTCACTTCACAACATGGCGACGAGCGCTAAACAAGATTATTACGAACTGTTGGGAGTTCCGCGCAAGGCGACGACGAAGGATATCCGCACGGCGTTTCGAAAACTCGCGCGCAAATATCACCCCGACCTGAATCCCGGCGACAAATCCGCCGAGGAAAAATTCAAGCAGTTGCAGGAAGCCTACGACGTTCTTTCCGACACGAAAAAACGCCAGATGTATGACCAGTACGGCTTCTATAGCGACAACGCGCCTCCTCCGGGATATCCAGGCGGGGCCGACGCGGGAGACCCCAACGTCAATTTTGATTTTGGCGGATTCGATTTCGGCGGCGGCAGCGGCGGGGCAGGCGCCGGAGGAAGTTTCCGCGATCTCTTCAGCCAGTTTTTCGGTGGCGGGCGTGCCGGAGCGATGGAGCCGGAGCATGAGCCTGGCGGCGATCTGGAATACCAGATTGAAATTGATTTTTGGGATGCCGTGCGCGGCGCGGTGAAGAAGCTGCAGATCACGCGATTGGATACCTGCGAAGTGTGCCACGGAACTGGCGCGGTGGGCACTCCACAGACTTGCCCGACCTGCAATGGCACCGGCCAGGTCCAACAAGCCGCGGGGAAGATGCGCTTCAATGTGCCGTGCAGCCGCTGCGGCGGCACCGGAAAGCTGCGCACCCCTTGCAAGAACTGCGGTGGGGAGGGCAGAGTGCGCCGAACAGAGACGATTGACGTGCGCATTCCCGCCGGCGTGGCCAATGGGGGACGGGTGCGGGTGCCCGGCAAGGGCAACGCGGGAACGATGGGCGCGCCTTCAGGTGATTTATACTTGCGCGTGGTAGTGCGGCCGCATGAATTTTTCGAACGCCGAGGCAATGACCTGTACACCAAAGTGCCGGTGACTGTGCCGGAAGCCTCGCTGGGCGCGAAAGTGGAAGTGCCCACCATTGATGGTCGTTCGCTGGTGCGTATTCCTCCCGGAACGAACAGCGGTAAGACGCTGCGGCTGAAGGAAAAGGGCGTGCCAAGCGCGCGGAGCGGCGAGCGCGGCGACCAGTACGTGGAAATCCAGATAGTGGTGCCGGAGCCCACCGACGAGCGCGTGCGTAATCTTATGAAGGAACTCGAAGATGTCGCGCCTGCCGATCCGCGCAAGGATTTGTTTGCCAAGGCTGGAGCGTGAAGGCCATGCCACCAAAGACCAGAAAACGCGCCAAAGCCGGCTATATGATCAGCGCTGTGGCGGAAATCTATAAGCTGCATCCTCAGACGCTCCGATTGTACGAACGCGTGGGGTTGCTGAAGCCTTCGCGATCGCTGGGTAACACGCGGCTGTATACGGATTCGGATCTTGAGCGGCTGGACGTGATTCTGACGCTGGCGCGGGACATGGGCGTGAACCTGGCGGGGATCGAGATCATCCTGAACATGCGCGAGAAGATGATCGAGATGGAGCGACAGATGAGCGAGTTTGCGCACGTGGTGCAGCAGGAGTTGTCGCGCATGGCCGCGCAACCGGATGAGCGCACGCCGAAGCACGCGATTGTGAGGACGGGGCCGAGGATTGTGAAGGTGTGAGTAGTGACTGGTGGATGGCGTGGGAACGGATTTAGAAATGCTGGGCTATCGGATAACAGATAGCAGATAACAGCGAGCAGGAAGCGTCGGAAGGCCCCGAGCGAATCGGGGTCTTTGTTTTTTTGTGCACAGATTTCCGCAGGGGAGACGCATTGTGAGCCGCGGCGATGGGACGTATGATGCCTTTATGGAGTGCGGCGGCTCTGCCGCCGCTTTTGAGACTGCAACTTTAGAGAAGAATTTTAATTGGGAAGCGGTGCGTACACCGTAAAAGCGGGAGCAGAGCTCCCGCACTCCAAAGGAAGAAAATGGCCAGGGAAGATTGCGCGCTTTGCAAGGGGACGGGTTGGAAGCTGGTGCCGCGGAAAGACGGCGCGGCAGGGCAGATGGCCGTGGCTTGCGAATGCGGCATGGAAGAGCGCGCGGAGAAAGTGATGGAGCGGGCGCGTGTGCCCAAGCGCTACGAGGATTGCGACTTTGAAAGTTTTGTAACAGATCTGGAGGATGGCAGGACTTACACGGCAGAGCACTGTGCCGCACTGAAACGAGCTAAGTTGATGGTACAGGGGTTTGTTCGAGATTATCCGGGGGGAGACCAATCGGGCTTACTGTTGATGGGGAATTCCGGAATTGGCAAGACGCATCTGGCGGTTGCGGCTCTAAAGGAATTGGTAGGACGGGGTCACAGTGGTTATTTCTGCGAATATGGAGCATTGCTCAGGGAGATTCAGAACAGCTATAGATCGGATAGTGAGGCGAGTGAAGTGCGAATCCTTCAACCAATTCTCACTTCTGAGGTATTGGTTATCGATGACTTGGGATGTATTAAGCCGTCAGATTGGGTTCGGGACATGGTCGGGTACATTCTGAATACAAGATATGCCGAAGCTTCCCGCGACCTCAGTCATCCGCGCTGCACAATCATTACAACGAATTACGTGGACGAACCCAAGGCGAAGGGAGAACCAGCCAAATTACCTTCGGGCAAGTTTATGTCACCCATACAAGACGATTCTCTCGGATTACGTATCGGGGATAGGATTAGGTCACGCCTTTATGAAATGTGCCGTACCGTGCTGGTCGACGCGCCGGATTTTCGCCGCGCGGCTCGCCAGGCCGGCCGCGCTCGCGCGTAGTCATCAGCTTCTCTTCTGCTAGCTCTTCGCGCCGATGCGTTTTTCCCAAGCTTCTTGTTCGGATTTCCCCCAGTGGGCGACCAGGACCGAGTAGCCATCCGGATCCGGCATTTGGATTTCGCCGCTGGGCATGTAGGGCGGATGCTTGATTGGCGGCACTTTGATGCCAGCCGCCAAGAGTTGTTCGCGGAGTGCGGCCAGGTCGGACGTATACATGTACAGCATCGTGGTCACGCGGGCCGGATCGAGAGGCTCTTCCGCCCGCAGGAACATCACCGCGCCACCATCGCAATGCAGGCGTGCCCATCCCAACGGATTGCATCGATCCGTATCCACGGTGACAAATCCCAGCAATTCATAGAATCGGATCGATCGCTCGATTTCCGCCACGTGCAGCATCGGCGTCGAATATCCAACCTTCACGCTCATATACCCTCCCCTCGAAATTGCGCATCTTAATCGGGGTTCTGGCAAGCCGATATGGTGCCACTGACATCGCGAAGACCGAAAGGTTAAATGTAGGACTGGGCTCGCCATCAGCAAATCCCCTTGATTGACACGGGGTTTAGGCGGCGAGTATCCTTTTAAGGCTGTGGCGCTCCCCGCGACGTTTGCAGCATCTCAGTAGCTAGAGACCGAGTTACTTCGAGCAGGAGCACTTCCTCTCTGCCCCGTTGTAACCCCTCCTTGCAATTACCCCGGTAGGGATTCGGCAAGGATTGACTCGACAAAAACAGGGATAGAAATCCCGGAGGCGATTGAACATGTTTTCTGACCACGATAACCCCGTATCTTCCGCAGGAACCGCAGCAGCCGCAGCAGCCCAGGAAAGCGAAACTCCCCAGAACGCTGAAACTACGCCGGCACCGGAAGCCGCGCAAGGCGGCGCCGAGACGCCCCCTACTCCCACGCCCGTGCAGGCCGTGAAGCCCGAAGAGGCCCACGCGCACGCCGAAGCGCAGGCACAAACAGCCGCCGTTGACGCCGAAGCCGCCGCAGCCGCCGAAGAAGCCGCTAGCGCGGAGGAGATGAGCAAGCTCATCGACCAGTACGGTGAGCCGCAGGAAACCGCGTCTCAAAACGAAATTATTGAAGTGAAGGTGGTTGCGTACACCGAGCAGGGCGTGGTGGTGGACCTCGGCGGCAAGACTGAGGGCCTGATTCCCGCCTCTGAATTTACGGAAACCGAAATTCCGCGCCCGGATCCCAACGCCACAATCGAAGTGCAGCGCACCGGGGAAACGAAGGACAACTTCGTCATCGTCTCCTATCAAAAGGTGTTGCGCCGCCGGACATGGGAAAAACTTGACGCCCAATTCAAGGCCAAGGAAACGCTGACCGCGAAAGTGGTGGACCGCATCAAGGGCGGCCTCGTGGTGGACATCGGCGTTCGCGCGTTTCTCCCCGGATCCCAATACGACCTGCGCCCGACGCAGAACCTCGACAGCTTGCTCGGCCAGGAAGTGCAGGTTCGCATCACCAAGCTGAACCGCCGCCGTGGCAACGTGGTGGTCAGCCGCCGCGCATTGCTGGAAGAAGAGCTGCACGCCAAGCGCGCCGAGCTGATGGAGAAACTGAGCGAAGGGCAAACGGTGCACGGCACGGTGAAGAATGTGACTGAGTACGGCGCCTTCGTGGATCTCGGCGGCATTGATGGACTGCTGCACCTCACCGACATGAGCTGGGGCCGCGTGCGGCACCCGAGCGACGTGGTGAAGCCGGAGCAGGAACTCGACGTCATCATCCTGAAGTTCGACAAGAGCAAGCAGCGCGTATCGCTGGGGTTGAAGCAACTGCACAAGGACCCCTGGGTGGATGCGGGCGATCGCTACGGCGCGGGCGGAAAGTATCACGGCAAAGTCGTCGGCGTGGTGGATTACGGCGTGTTCGTCGAGCTCGAACAGGGCGTCGAAGGCCTGGTGCACGTCACGGAAATGTCCTGGTCCAAGAAGCCCACGCATCCTTCGAAGCTGGCGAAGGTCGGCGACGAGGTGGATGTGATCGTGCTGGACATCAAGCCGAGCGACCGCCGCGTTTCGCTGGGCATCAAGCAGGCGCAACCCGATCCCTGGCTGCTGGTGGCGGAGAAGTATCCCGTCGGCACGGTCGTGACCGGCAAGGTTCGCAACATCGCCGAGTTCGGCGCGTTCATCGAAATCGAAGAGGGCTTTGACGGGCTGGTGCACGTCGGCGACGTCAGCTGGACGGGCCGCGTGAAGAACCCGCACGAGGTGTTCAAGAAGGGCGAACCGGTCACCGCGAAGGTGCTGCGCATTGATCCCGAGAACCGCCGCGTGTCGTTGGGCATGAAGCAGGTGAACGACATCTGGGGCGACTGGTTCAAGCAGCACAAGGTGGGCGACATCGTGCGCGGCAAGGTTTCGCGCATCGCCACGTTCGGCGCGTTCGTGGAGTTCGGCGAAAACATCGAAGGGCTCTGCCACAATACTGAAATCGAGGAGCGCAAGCGCCGCGATGAAGGTCCCGGCAATTTCCGCCCGTCCACTGGACCGCTGAAGAGCGCGGGCCCGCTGGAACCTGGCAAGGAATACGACTTCAAAATTATCAAGATCAGCTCGGAAACGCGGCGCATCGGCTTGAGCTATCGCGCGGCTGTGCGGCAGATCGAGCGCAAGGAGATCGAGCAGTACAAGTCGTCGAAATCTTCGGCGACGGCCACCATCGGCGACGCCATGAAGCAGAAACTGGCTTCGCGGTAGCACCGAGACCATTTTTTCCGCCCAGACGATTCATCAGATAAATTCATTTACCTGCGGGTCATTTTAATGATAGGAAGAGGGACATCCGGGCAAGGGATGTCCCTCTAAGTCGCCTCGCCCCAAAGAGTTGTGCGGCACGAGTGGTTTCCGATTAAAGAGGCATAGACCGATGACAAAGCAACCGACGCTCACGAAGGCCGATTTGATCGAGGAGGTGCTCCGGGTGACGGAGCTTCCGCGCAAAGAGTCGGAAACGATCGTGGAAACGATTTTCGAGAGCATCATTGACGCGCTGCAGAAGGGCGACAAAATCGAAATTCGCGGGTTCGGCAGTTTTCGCACCCGGCAGCGCCGCGGGCGCATCGGCCGAAATCCGAAAACCGGGGAGAAGGTGGACGTGCCGGCGAAGAAGATTCCGTTTTTTAAGCCCAGCAAGGAATTGAAGGATTTTGTGAATACGGCGGCAGGCGCAGCGCAGAGTGAAGCCGCGCCGTTGTAAGAAGTGACTAGTGAATGGTGACTCGTGACTGGTGAAACCCGACGCATTTTCCAGTCACCAGTCACTAATCACCAGTCACACCACTCCAGGCTATCCGACTTGCAACTTTTCCTGCATCCGAGCCATCCCTGCACCAACCGGCGGTGAATTCAATGGACTATCTCTGGACTCCCTGGCGTTACCAGTACATGGCGCAAGCGGCCGCGGGCCAGCAGCCGGAATGCATCTTTTGCGACGCGGTGAAGCAGAACCGGGACGCCGAGACGCTGATCGTGCACCGCGCGAAGAAATCATTCGTCATCCTGAATCGTTATCCATACACCTCCGGCCACGTCATGATCGTGCCCTATGCGCATGTGGCGGAACTCCAATTGTGCGAACCGGGGACGCTAGGCGAAATGATGGAACTGGCGCAGCGCGTTGAAACGATCTTCAACACAAGTTACAAGCCGGATGGCATGAACCTAGGCATGAATCTGGGGCGCGCTGCGGGAGCCGGTGTCACCGGACATCTGCACCTGCACATGCTGCCGCGATGGATTGGCGACTCGAGCTTCATGACCGTGACCGGCGAAACGCGCGTTCATCCCGAGGATTTGAAGACGACCTATGAGCGCCTCAGCAAAGAACTCAAAGCGTAATTTTTGAGTGCGGGAGCGAAGCTCCCGCTTTTACGGTGTAAACCGCATCACCCAAACATCGCTTTGCCTTCGAGGTTGAGTCCCTTAAAGCGAAAGCTGCGCTTTCGCACTCAAAATGTGACAACGGCGCGCGGCTCGGGCTAAAATCTTACATTCAAATTTCTGATTGAACCTTGCCGGAGAATCTCCTTGAATCTGGAACTCACCGAAGAACAGAAGCTGCTGCAGAAGAGCGTGCGGGAATTTGCGGAATCGGAAGTGCGCCCGCTGGCGCGGGAAAATGATGAAAGTGGCCATTTCCCGCGGGAGCTTTTCCGCAAAGCCGCGGAACTTGGTCTGACCGGCGTGGCGTTTCCCGAAGCTGAAGGCGGGGCGGGTTTCGACCACATCGCTTACACCATCGTCATCGAAGAGATTTCGCGCTGCTGCGCCTCCACGGGCGTCATCCTGAGCGTGCAGAATTCTCTCTTCTGCGATCCGATTCATCGCTATGGGACCGACGAGCAAAAAAATAAATTTCTGCTTCCCTTCACGCACGGCGAAAAAATTGGATGCTATGCGCTGACGGAGCCGCAGGCCGGCTCCAACGCCGCGGCGCTGCAAACGAAAGCCGTGAAAAAGGGCGACACCTATGTGATCAACGGCACCAAGGCGTGGATCACGAACGGCGGCGTGGCCGATGCGGCGATCATATACACGAATACCGACCCCGCGAAGGGTGAAAAAGGAATCACGGCCATCGTGGTGGAAAAGGGGACGCCTGGATTCAAGGTCGGCAAGGAAGAAAAGAAACTTGGCATCAATGCCACCGCCTGCAGCGAACTGGTCTTCAGCGATTGCGTGGTGCCTGTGGGCAACCGCATCGGCAACGAGGGCGAAGGCTACAAAGTGGCGCTTTCGACGCTCGACGGAGGCCGCATCGGCATTGCGTCGCAGGCTGTTGGGATTGCGCAAGGCGCGTTTGAGGCGGCCCTGAAGTGGTCGCAGGAGCGCATGGCGTTTGGGCATCCAATTGCGCAGTTTCAGGCGATCCAGTTCATGCTGGCCGATATGGCGACGGAGATTGACGCGGCGCGCCTGCTGGTGCGCAAGGCGGCGTGGAAGCAGGATTCCGGCGGGCGTTTCAGCCAGGAGGCGGCGACGGCGAAACTGTTTGCCAGCGAAATGTCCACGCGAGTGGCGCACAAGGCGATTCAGATTCACGGCGGCTACGGTTACAGCAAGGAATATCCGGTCGAGCGGGCGTATCGCGACGCACGCATCACGGAGATTTATGAAGGGACTAGCGAGATTCAACGGCTGGTCATCGCCGGCTGGCTATTGAAATCATAGGACTGTCGTAATCGATGAAAACTAGAAAAATCACGAAACGCGAAGCTGACGAGAACCCTTACCGAATTTGGGATGCCTTTGTGGATTTATTGGCTATGGAAAAATATGATGGGCTAGCGCCCGAGCAGCGCCCCGCCCATCTGGTGTTCTGGTACGAGAGCGAACTGGAAAATGGCGGTCACCTCCAATATTTCCAGAACAAAGGCACGAAATATCTAGGAGAGACGATTGAAGCATTGGGCATCCTTGGAGCAGAGGGTCATCAGAGGATTCTGCGAGAGGCCGCCGAGTTGTTTCTTGGTCACGAAAGGCCGCTCATCCAAACAACAGAGGCATATTCTGCTGTTGCGCTAGAAGGCGAGTTTGAAGGCCTGGATTTGCGTTTCGGAGCTTGCTCACCGTCGCTTTTCGAGTGTCTTAAGGCACACCTCGCTCTTCAACAATCATCGTTTGTCGTCATCATTTAGAGTTGAACAGCATCCACACAAATCGCTATCTAGAGACGTAGTATCCTTGAGAACGTGCTGGAACTCGACGCGGGTCTCGAATTCAATCCTGAAGATGATGAGGAATTTTTCTCGCTGCTGCCGGAGCGGCCGGCGGTTTGCCTGATCGAGGCGCACGAAGAAAAAGCCGAGCCGCACCTGATTCGCACGGCCAATCTGCGGCGTCGCTTGCGGCGTTTGCTCGGTCCCCTCGATCCCACAAGCAAACGGCTGAATCTGAGAGAGTTCGCGCGGCTGGTGCGGTATCGCGTCACAAACTCCGCGTTCGAACAGTCGCTCACTTTTTACCAGATCGCGCGGCAACGTTTTCCGAAGAAATACCGCGACCTGATGCGGCTGCGCCCATCGCCGGTGCTGAAGATCAACCTGAACAACGCCTACCCGCGGTGCTACGTGACGCGGCACATCGCGGTGAACGAGCAGGGCGTGCCCACCGGAGGGATTTACTATGGGCCGTTCGCGGCACGGCGCGCTGCGCAGGTGTACGCCGACAGCGTGCTGGATTTTTTCAAGGTGCGGCGGTGCCAGATCAAGATTCGGCGCGACCCCACGTTTCCCGGCTGCCTGTACTCGGAAATGAAAATGTGCTTGGCGCCGTGTTTTGCGGGCTGCAGCAAGGAAGAGTACGACGTGGAAGTGAATCGCCTCGTTGGATTTCTGGAAACTGGCGGCGGATCGCTACGCGCCACTTACGAACAGGAGCGCGAACGGGCGAGCGGGGAACTCGATTTCGAGCGTGCCGCGGCGATTCACAAGAAGCTCGAGAAATTGGATGATGCCTTGCGGGCCGGGCCGGAAGTGGCGCGGCGAGTGCAGGACCTGGATGCCGTGATTCTGCAGCGCATGGCCGAGGAGCAGACGATCGGGATCTTTGGCGTGCGCGGAGGCCGGCTGGCGGCGCCGTATGCGCTGCGATTCGGAGATACGAGCCAGCCGCGTTCTGCTGAGGAAGCTGTGCGTGATTACCTGGAAACAATGATGAGCGCGCCGCCTGCCGCGGTAACTCCCCGGCAATCTGCGACTGAACTGGGCGAACATCTGCGCCTTGTGGCGCGGTGGTTTTACAGCAACCCGCGGGAAGGCGAAATTTTCTTTCGCGAAAAAGATTGGCCCTACCGGCGGATTTTGCGGGCGTGTTCGCGATTGCTGGCTCCGCCGAAAGAAGAAACCAATGAATTGAGCAAATAGAGGGACAATCCTAGGAGCGAGGGAATCACGATGAGCCAGGGTGCAACGCCAGAAGGCACAGAACGCTACGCGCAAAAATTCAAGGAGATCGCCGCCGAAGGACATTTTCGTAAGGCGCAGGGACTCACCGTCTCCTCGTTCGGGGTCGGCACATATCTCGGCCAGCCGACGGATAGCACCGACGCAAGCTATGCAGCGGCGCTCGTTGAAGCCGGACTTGCGGGCATCAATCTGTTTGACACGGCGATTAACTATCGCTTTCAGCGCAGCGAGCGCAACGTCGGCACCGCGTTGAAAGTGCTGGCGAACAAGGGATTCGCGCGGGATGAATTCGTGGTCTGCACCAAGGGCGGCTACCTGACGCCCGACGGCGCGATGCCCGCCGATGCCAACCGTTATTTTTTTGACGAATACATCCAGCGCGGGGTGTTCACGGCGAAGGAAGTTGCCGCAGGCTGCCATTGCATGGCCACGCGCTTCCTGGAAAATCAGTTGAACCGCAGTCTGAAAAATCTGGGCGTAGGCTGCATTGACGTCTATTACCTGCACAATCCGGAAACCCAGCTTGGCGAAGTGCCGCGGCCGGAATTCTTGAATCGCGTGCGCCAAGCGTTTGAGTTTCTGGAATCGGCGGTGGCCGCGGGCAAAATTCAGTTTTACGGCATGGCCACCTGGAATGGTTTCCGCCAGGAAGCGAAAGCAGCCGATTCCCTTTTCTTAAGCGAACTGGAGAAAGTCGCTCGTGATCTTGCGGGAGACTCGCACCATTTCCGCTTCGTTCAGTTACCTTACAACCTGGCGATGACCGAAGCGCTGACCATGGGCAATCAGTCCATCAACGGCCAGCCGCGCACGATGATGGAAGCGGCCGGTGAGTTGGGCATCACCCTCGTGGCCAGCGCCGCCCTGCTGCAGGGCCAACTCTCGCAGAATCTGCCGGCGTTCGTGGCGGAAGCGCTGGGATTGCACAGCGACCTTGAACGAGCGCTTCAATTTGCGCGCTCCTCGCCCGGAATTACGACAGCACTGGTGGGAATGTCTCGCGCCGCGCACGTCGAAGCGAACGCCAAACTCGTCGGCGTGAAACCCGCGGGAATCGAAGAGTTCAGCAAATTGTTTGAGCGGGGAGAGTCGGCCTGAGCTCCACCCGCACCGCGCGTGTCATCCTTAAGCTATCCGATAAAGATAGCTGAAGGATCTCAATGTCAAAATTTTGCGAGGTGTTTCAGTTGAGATCCTTCGAGGCGCAAACTGCGCGCCTCTCAAGATGACAAGCTTTTTTCATCTTGCTCCTCAGAAAATTTGTTCTTGGAAAAATGTCGACGAAAGAGTCGGCTTAGAGAGACCGCAACGCGGGATGGCGCTCGGTCAGCCAGGTGGCGATGGCGGCGTTGAACTCGTCGAGATGTCCCGCGAAAAAATGGTCGGCATCTTCCACGACAACAAGCCTGTTTTCTCCCGGGAGTGCCGAGACAACTTTTCCCACTTTCGTTCGGGCGCCAAAATTATCGTTGGCGCCGTGAACGAATAACTTCGGCTTGGGACAATCCGAAAGAAATGTAAAATCGCTGCTGTTCACCGGGATGCCGATCCCGATTAGTTCGCTCACGCGCGCATCGCCGCAACCGACACGCAGACCCACCAAACTGCCAAAGCTGAAGCCCGCGAGGAGTAGCGGTATGCCCGGGAATTGTGCAGCGAGATAGTCGAGTGCCGCCTGCACATCACCCTGCTCGCCGCGTCCTTTGTCGTGCTCGCCTGCGCTCAATCCCGCGCCACGAAAATTGAAGCGCAGCACCGGGATTCCAAGGGCGTCCATGGTCTTCGCGGCGTTGTAAACCACCTTGTTATGCATGGTCCCACCAAAAAGCGGATGAGGATGACAAACAACCGCTGCCAGGAAGAGTGAATCCGAACAGACGGGCGTCCAGAGAATTGCCTCGAGGCGGCCCGCAGGCCCTTCGAGGAACAGGTTTTGCGAATCGTGGACGGGTTGCATTCGAGAAATGGTCAACAAAAGTGTACCCGAAATGAATCTTTCCGCCGAATCAGGGATGGGCCTAGTTCTATACCGCCCACTACGCGGCGTGCTCGTACTAGTTCTAAATTGCGGCACTTTGACATTGCAGTTTGCTGTTCCCAATGCTAATTTCGCCACGTCCGGCAATCCAGGGGGCCGAATGGGAGATCTTTCTGACCGGCGCGAAGCCCGGCGTTTCGCGATGAATTTGCCAGTGCGCGTCCTGTTGAACGACCCGAATGGCCCGGAACTCAAGGCCAACACTCGCGATGTCAGCTATCGCGGCCTGTATTTTGTTGCGGATGTGCCGTTTGAAAAAGGCAACGAGATTGACTTTATCATTACGCTCCCGCAGCAGATCATATCTGCGGGCGACGTGAATATCCGCTGCCACGGACACGTGGTACGCGTCGAAACCGACGACCACGGAAAAACCGGCATCGCCGCGAAAATCGAAAAATACGAATTCATCCCTGCGCGCGCCTCCGCTGCCTAGTTCCCCGCTTCCATAATCCAGTGTTTGATGTTTCCCGCGAAACAGCTTGTCGAGAGTTGGCCCCGGTTGCTACAGGGATAACTCGTGTCCACACTCACCGTTCCGCTACGGTATCCGCGGAGGTGTCTAATAGTGTACTGCGCTCGTTCTTCGCAGTCTCTAGGCTATAGCTCTGGATTCTGAAATGCGGCCCCGTCACGCAGATTCCGGAGCTTTGCACGCTAGGTGCTTCGACTGGAGGAGGTAACTCGCATGAAGGAGACTGCGAACAATCCGAAGAAGAACCGCGAGGAATTGAAAAACAAGAGAAAAGTACTTTTCAAGCTGTTTTTGAAGAACCCCATGTATACGCGCCTGGCTTTGGAAATCAAGGCTATTGACGATCAACTGGCCGATTGGACCCCGCATTTGGCACAGAAGAGCGGGACGGAAGCAAGCTCGACGCACTTGGTTCAGCACCCACCCGCAAACCCCTGACAATTCGGCCGGTTAATCCACTTCTATCCTTCGATGGTGGTTAACGAATCCCCGCCGGCTGATAGCCTGCTTCGGCTTCTGTTGGACCCCAATCTCATCCTGGACTCAGCGGATCGAAATACTCAGGTCCCTCCCTATTTCTCAACTACTCACTCGCGATTCGATCCGCGGGGGAAATCCTGTCGTCACCTTTGGCAGATACAAGATGTGCTGCGTCGTCATCAGGCTCCCGGGCCAGCCCACGACGACCTCATATCCCGCAAACAATTGAATCGGAGACTATCCAAGGCGATTTTTCTGAGTGTGATTCGCCGCGCGTTTTGTGCGTAGAATAGGGGTCTGAGCATTTTGCGTGGATGGGCGAAGGAAGCCCGTGGGGGGCGTCATGTATCACTACAACCCGAAAATTGCTTTGGAAGAATTGCAGGAAGAGGCGCTGCTGCCGCATCCTGTGAAGCTGCGCGACATGATTCTGCGCAACCAACTGGGGCCGCAGGACGCGCAACTCCTGAACCACGACTTCCAGGAATATCTGACACGCTTTGGCGAATTGCAGAAAATCGCGCGCGAAATCCTGGACAAGCTGGCGAACGGGCAGCGGAAGACGGCCTGACGGCGCCGCTTGATGACCCCTTCCCTTCTTCCGAACCGGAAGCCTCGCGTTCTTATCCTTTCGGCCTCCTCCGGCGCAGGCCACGTGCGAGCCGCGCAGGCGCTTGAGAAAGCGTTTCGCGCGCAAGGGAATTGCGAAGTGGAGCATATTGACGCGCTCGAGCATGTCAGCAAGCTCTTCCAGCGCCTTTATGACAAAGCCTACATCCGCATGGTACGTCGCGCGCCGGACCTGATGGGATTGCTCTACGAACGGACCGACAAGCCGTGGCACCATCCGCGCGAACGCCTGGCCATGGACCGCCTGAACACGCAACCGATGATCCGCCTGCTGAAGAAAATTCAGCCGGACTTGTGTGTGGCCACGCATTTTCTGCCCGCCGAAATCCTGGCCTGGCTGATCGCGAAGAAGAAATTGCAGGCGCGCCACGCCATCGCGGTGACGGATTACGATGTCCACGCCCTGTGGCTGTGCCGCACCGTGGACCGGTACTACGTGGCCATACAGGAGTCGCTCGAATACCTGGTCAACATCGGTGTGCCGCGCGAAAAGCTGCAGGTCACGGGAATCCCCATCGATCCGCTTTTCGAAAAACCTGTCGGCGCCGGTGACGCGCGGAAGAAGCTGGGGCTGGCGGCGAGCGAACCTGTTTTGCTCCTCTCTGCGGGAGGGTACGGTGTCGGGCCGCTGGAACAACTTGTAAAGGATCTCCTGGCAATGCACCGGCCATGGCAGATCGTGGCCATCGCAGGAAAATCCGAACCATTGAAGAAACGGCTCGACGCGCTCAGCAAAGACGCCGGAAAAACGCCATCTGGCCAGTCGCACCTGGTGCCCGTGGGATTCACAACGGAGATGGACCAGTACATGGCCGCCGCCAATCTGCTGATCGGCAAGGCCGGGGGCTTGACCACTTCAGAGGCTCTGGCGCGCGAGTTGCCAATGGCCCTAGTCGAACCGATCCCCGGCCAGGAAGAGCGCAACGCCGATCATCTGCTGGAAGCGGGCGCCGCTATCCGATGCAATAATCTCCCGGCAGCGGCGTGGAAAATCGCGACGCTGGTGGATCAGCCGGAAAAGCTTCGTGCGATGAAGGAAGCGGCCCGGGCCATGGCCCGCCCCGACGCCGCGCGCGTAATCGCGCAAGGCTCGCTGGGGCTGTTACACTAAGATTTCGCATTGGTTGGGGAATCTCGAAACAAGCCGACCCTTCAAGCTTATGAAACGCAACACACTGCTGATTGATGCAGACGACACGCTCTGGGAAAACAATGTTTTCTTCGAAAAGCTTATCGAGGATTTCATCACCCTGGTTGAGCCCTGCGGTTACAGCCGTGCTTACATCCGGCACATCCTGAACGAAACCGAGCGCAAAAACATCCGCCAGTATGGCTACGGCGTGCGCAGCTTCGGCCGCTCGCTGGAAGAGACCTATCTGAAACTGGCCGACCAGATGGCCAAGCGGGAGACGCTGGCACAGATTCACGTACGCGTGATGGAGTTGGAGCGCACACCGCCCAAAATCCTGGATGGCGTTCCCGAGACGCTCGCATACCTCACGGCGAGGCACCGGTTGATCCTCTTCACGAAGGGCGAACCTGCGGAGCAGGCGGCGAAGGTGGAGCGCTCTGGCCTCCAGGGATTTTTCGAGGCCATCGAAATTGTGGGCGAAAAAGACGCCAAAACCTATCAGGTGCTGGTGAATAAACACAAAATCGTGAAGACACAAGGCTGGATGATTGGCAACAGCCCGCGAAGCGACATAAATCCGGCAATGCAAGCAGGCCTGAACGCTGTATACATCCCTCATGTGAATACCTGGCAACTTGAACATGAGCCCGTTTTGGCGGGCACCGGGAAACTGGTGATCCTGCCGGTCTTTCGCGACTTGCGAAATCATTTTTAATGTAACCTTGCACAATTCGGATGAATCCCAGTCGCTGGACCAATCCAAAATGACAAATGAAAAAAATTGGCCGAAAGTTGCTGTTGTAGGCGCGGGTGCGGTTGGCGGTTACTTCGGCGGGCTGCTGGCGCGTTCCGGCGTGCCGGTGACGATGATTGGGCGCGCCGCGTTTGTGGAAGCGGTGCGGAAGACCGGCTTGCGGCTGGACACGGTGCAATTTCAGGAGACGCTGCATCCGGCGGCATCCACGGAGATTTCCGCCACGGCGGGGGCGGATTACGTGCTGTTCTGCGTGAAGACGACTGACACCACGTCGGTTTCAAAAGAATTAGCCAGGTATATTTCTCCGTCCACGATCGTGCTGAGCCTGCAGAACGGCGTAAACAATGCCGAGGAGATTCGAAAATCTTCTGGCATCGAGGCGATCTCGACAGTCGTCTATGTCGCCGCGTCGGCACCCGCTCCCGGAACCGTGAAGCACCTCGGACGCGGCGATCTGGTGATTGGGCCACACTCGCCGAAAGTGGACAAGACCGCGGAGTTCTTTTCTCGCGCCAAACTTCCCTGCCACGTTTCAGACAATATCGAAGGTGAATTGTGGACCAAACTGGTTTGGAACTGCGCGCTGAACGCCATCTCTGGCCTAGGCCGCGTGACCTACGGCGAAATCATCGCCAGCGAAGATGCCAGGCGAGTGGTGGAAGCTGTCGTTTATGAAGTGCTGGAAGTTGCGAAGAAAAAAGGAATTCATCCTCCAGGCCTGGAAGACCCAAAAGCGGCGATCGCCGGCGCATTTCTGATTGGCCAGCAGATGAGCGGGACGCGCTCTTCCACTGCGCAGGATATGGCCCGCGGCAGGCGCACAGAAATCGATTCGCTGAACGGCTATATCACGAGGCTTGGCGCGGAATTGGGCGTGCCGGTGCCCGTAAACCACACGTTGTTTACACTGGTGAAATTGCAGGAAGCGAACTTCTAGAGTGCATTCCTCCTGACTTAAAGCTCACCGCAAAATTGTCATCCTGAGGCTATCCGATGAGGATAGCCGAAGGATCTCAGCGCTAAAATCAAGCACGAAGTATCAATTGAGATCCTGAGGGCCGCAAAAACCGCGGCCCTTAGGATGACAAGTTTCAGGATATGTTCGAAGGACGAATGAGTTTGCTCACCCGGCGAAATGCGAAATCACGCCACGGTTACCACTACTGGCGGGCTGGGGCGTGGAACGGGATGTGCACGATGGCCTCGAGGTCGACGGGCTGCCCTTCGCGCGTAGCCGGTTCGAATTTCCACTCTTTGAAGGCGTTCATCGCATTGGCATTCAGGCGTTCATCAATGCCGCGCACCAACTGGATGCTGTCCACTGTTCCGTTCTGCCGGATCACGCCATAGAGAATCACTTCCCCTTCGATCCGCTCCTCAACCATTGTGGACGGATACTTCGGGTCGACCTTATGAAACGGCACAGGTGCAGAAACATTTCCTGCGTGGCTTGCGGCGCCGGAAAGGTGCAATTCCGAAAAATGAATGATCCAACTGCCCGTGGCGCTGTTGAAGTTCGGCATATTAACATTCATCGAATACACCCGCCGCCGCGAGAAAATCTGCTCCGGCGGCGAACCTGGCGGCAGGAGGGCGAAATTCGGGGGGCCCGTGCGCACGGAATCGTCTTCCACGGCCGCGTTCGGGTCGGGACGCTTGATGTAAGCCTGCGGCTTCGCCATGCTGAATTTCCCGACGCCCCCCAAAGCGGAGACGCTGGCATTGGGCTTCGGATTTCCACCGCTGATAATGATGCCGGTCGCGTTTGCCCCGCCGGCGCTGTTGCTCTCCGCTTCAGCGGTGCCGCCGTTCGAAGCGGAAGACGCAGGCGCGCCTCCCGGCACTCCTGGCTTTTTGCCTTCGGGAGAGATCGCGACGCGGGCCGATAAGTTTCCATCGGGCATGGGAACCACGGGTGAGGGCGGTGCAGGCGAAGCGGAAAGTGCGATCAAGGTTCCTGCGGAACCCGCCGGGGCATTCGACGCCGAGGGTGCAACTTCGGGCGCGGCAGCAAGTTCGCCGTCCTGCTTGCGGGCTCCAAGCCGCGGCGCGGACCCTGCATTGATTTCGAGTTTCGGCTTTGCGGGCCCATTCTGCTGGGCCACCAGGCTGACTTCCGCGGGCTTCTGCTCCAGATTCGGCAAATCCGGCGAAGGCACATCCGTGGTCGCAACTGTCTTTTTTGTTTTTGGGCGAAGCTTCCTCAGCGTCTGCTCGCTAATTTCGAGGCGCGGCCGTGGAGGAGCCGCCACCGAGGCGAGATGCACCACGTTGGGCATGTCCGGCAAAATCTTCGGCGCTTCGAGCGGCGCAGCAGGATTTACGAGCGTCTGACGCGGATGCGTCGGCCGGGAAGGATCGGTAAAGATGCGCTGGCGGGGATGAAACGCATCGGCGCCTTCAGTTGGCGGCGGTTCGACTGGGTTTTTGGCGCGCGGAGCGGCTTTTTTTTCGCGCGGCAAATTGAGGAGCGGAAGATCGTCAATCGGCCCGGACCACGTCAATTGCGTGTTGTCGAAAGCGGGATTGCGTTTTGCCGATACCGGCAGATCGGGCCAGGGAATCAAAAGCAACAAGATTTGCACCAGGGCGGCAAGCAGGATTGCGCGGCGCGGCGCGGGGTGCTCGACACGGCAATCGCGAAGGACGTAGACAAGCGGTACCGCTCCAGTCAGGCGAGTCCGCTGAAAAAATACCGGGATGTTGCTGAAAAAATTCTGGTGAAAGCTGCCCCAGGCGATGTCCAGCTTGGGCTCCAGTGTGCCGGGCAACAGAATATGAGGCGGGTACAACTCCGCTTGGCCGAGCAAATCATATCGATTGACCTGGTACCGCTTGCCCATAAACTCCTAATTGTATCGCGCCCTGCTCGAGCGCGCCCTCTTCTTCTAGCCCATGAAAGGACTGTGAATATAGATGAACAGGCCGGACTTAAGGTTTACTCGGAGCGGGGCATCTCCGGCTGGCTGGGGGAACAAAACCTGAAAAAACTCAGTGCCGCGTCTCCCTGGCGAAGCACGCGGACTCGTTCGAGCTTACCAAAGGATTCGGGAAGGTCAAGCGAGCGTTGGTGCTCGGCAATAACTACTGCGTTTTCAGCCAGCAAATTCGCGCCACCCAAAAATGAGAGCACGCTTACGTATTGTTGCTCCTCGGCGTACGGCGGATCGAGAAAAAGAAGGTTGATAGGGGAATGGGTAGCGGAGGTTTCGTCCGCAAGGCGCTTCAACGCGTGCAACGCATCCGACGTGAACACACGCGTACCGTCGCGAATCTCCAGAGACTCGAGGTTTTTCTTGATGAGCCCAACGGCGGGCGGATGCTTCTCCACGAAAATCGCCTCGCGCGCCCCTCGGCTAAGCGCTTCGATACCCACCGCGCCTGTGCCCGCAAATAAATCGACGAAGCGAGCGTCGACAACCAGTTCGCCAAGCACATTGAAGAGCGTTTCGCGCAGCTTGTCGCTGGTGGGTCGCAGGGCCCTGCCCTTCAGGCTTTTCAGCTGGCGGCTGCGAAATCTTCCGGCAATGATGCGCATTGAAAGCGGGCCTCAACCGATCCGTGCCAGATGATAGCGCCGTTGCCACTGCGGCGGCAGCAGGCGCAGCATGCGTTGCAGGGATTCTTTCTGCGCAGGGTCCTCTACCAGCAAAAACGCCTCTTTTCGCGCGCCCTCCAGCAGTTCGCGGTCGCGCAACGGATTGGCCACGTGAAAGCCGAGTTCCCCGGATTGCCGCGTGCCGAAGAATTCGCCCGGGCCGCGAATCAGTAAATCGGTTTCGGCAATTTCAAAACCATTTGTGGTACGCACCATCGTTTCGAGGCGCGCGCGGCCGTCGTCTGTCATACGCCCGGGTGCCACCAGAATGCAGTGAGATTTCTGTGCGCCGCGGCCGATGCGCCCGCGAAGCTGGTGCAACTGTGCGAGACCGAATCGTTCGGCATGCTCGATCACCATCACCGTGGCGTTGGGCACGTCCACGCCGACTTCGATCACCGTCGTGGCCACCAGAATCTGCACTTCATTCCGCCGGAAGCGCTGCATCACGTCATCTTTTTCTTCGCTGGACATCCGCCCGTGCAGCAGCCCCACCTTTAATTTCGGGAAAACATCCCGCGAAAGGCGCTCGTACTCTTCCATCGCTGCTTTCAGCTCGAGCTTCGATTCCTCGATCACGGGATAGACGATGTAGCCCTGGTGCCCGGCCTCGACTTCGCGGCGCAGAGAATCCCACACGCCGGGGAGATGTTTTTCCGTGGTCATGCGCGTTTCGATGGGCGTGCGTCCGGGCGGCAGTTCATCGAGCACGGAGACGTCGAGGTCACCATAGAGGGTGAGCGAAAGCGTGCGCGGAATTGGCGTGGCCGTCAGCACCAGCACGTGGGGCGCGAATCCGGTTTTTGCGGCTTTGTCCATCAGCCGCTTGCGCTGCAGCACGCCGAAGCGGTGCTGTTCGTCAATGGCCACGAAGCCAAGCCGCGCGAATTCCACTTCGTCTTCGATCAGCGCGTGCGTTCCGATCACCAGGAGCGCTTCTCCAGAGCGAATGCGTTCGCGGGCCGCGGTTTTTTCCGCCGGCTTCAAACCGCTGATGAGAAGTTCCGCGGTGTATCCGCCGGGCGCCAGAATCCGCCGCGCCGAGAGGAAATGTTGCACGGCGAGAATTTCCGTGGGGGCCATCAGCGCGGCCTGGCAGCCGTTTTCCATGGCAATCACCGCCGCTTGCATGGCGACAATCGTCTTCCCGCTGCCGACGTCGCCTTGCAGCAGGCGGTTCATCGGCACGGGCTTTTCGAGGTCGGCGGCAATTTCGGCCAACACACGTTTCTGCGCGCCCGTCGGCTTGAAGGGAAGAATGCGTTTCAGGGCTTCGCGCACTTTGTCTTCGCGCACGCGAAAGGCAATGGCATTTTCCTTTCGTTGCGCCTTGCGTCCCAGCGCCATGCTCAATTGATAGAGAAAGAACTCTTCGAAGATCAGCCGCTGCTGCGCGGGGGACCGGAAAAGATTCAGCGCCTCGAGCGACTCCTCGGCGGAAGGAAAATGAGTATGGATCAACGCCTCGCGCCGTGAAGGATAGTGCAGCTTTTCCAGTAACTCCGCCGGCAGCACATCCGGAATATTCGAATCCAGATTCTGCAGCGTGTTATAAATCGCGCGACGGATCATCCGCGAGCCGAAAGTGCCCACGGCCTCATAAATCGGCACGATCCTACCCATCTCAGTCGAATCCACTTCCTCGCTGCTCAGCACTTCGATCTGCGGATTCACCATCTCGCGGCGCGCCGGACGCAATTTGTCGATTTCCACCTTCCCATGCAGGATCAGCTGCTGGCCGGGTTTCAGGCGGTCCTCCAAGTAGCCGCCGTGAAAAAACTTGCAGGGCAGCGAGCCGCTGTCGTCCTGCACGAGCAGGTGATAGATGGCGTCGCGGCCGTACATGCCGCGCACCGCCTGGCCGCTCATCACGCGAGCGCGCAAGGTGTACGTGCCGCCGGGTTGGACATCCTTAATCCGGGAAAAATGGATGCGGTCTTCGTAGCGAAACGGCAGGTAGTTCAGCAGGTCTTCCAGCGTGTAAATGCCGCGCTTGCCGAGGAGTTCGGCGCGTTGCGGCCCCACTCCTTTTAGCATTCGCACTTCGGTTTGCAGGCTGATGGGCATCCTTCCTTCTTTATATCATCCCCGCCTAAGCTTCGCTTTTCGTGAAACTTGCGCCATCGGCATGCGTATCGTTAGAGTGGGCTGTCGCTGTGTGTTTCAGCGCAGGAGGCCGCCTTGGCGGATGCACGATTGACGGGGTCGGAAAAGCGCGCGCTCATTCTCTGGGTCATCTGCGGCGTGCTGGGCCTGGTGTTCGCGCAACGCTACTTCTTCCGCGCCTTCCCCGAAGCGGCCGTTGATTTCAAGGTATCGCGTACCGAGGCGCAGCAGCGCGCACGAAATTTCGTCCAGGGACTGGGCGAAAACCTGGAGGGCTACCAGTCCACCATCACCTTTCAGGTGGACGATAACGCCAAGACTTACCTGGAGCGAGAACTCGGCCTGCAAGAAGCGAACCGCCTGATGTCTTCCGAACTGAACATCTGGTTCTGGGACGTCCGCTTCTTCAAGCCGCAACAGGAAGAAGAATTTCGGGTGCGCGTAAGCCCGGCCGGGAAGGTCGTCGCGTACATACACAAGGTCGAAGAAGCGCGCGGCGAAAAATCATTGAGTCGCGAAGAGGCGCTGGCGGCAGCGAGACAGTTTTTGCAGTCCAAACTCGGCACAAATCTGGACAATTGGAATTTTCTTCCTGAAGAAGCCAATTCGCAGACGCGCCCTAACCGGGTGGACTGGTCGTTCACCTGGGAACGAAAAAACTTCAAGGCGAAGGACGCGCCATACCGGCTGGAAGTGGGGCTGCAGGGCGACCACATCGGCAATACGCAGGAATTCTTGCAGGTGCCGGAGGCCTGGACGCGGGCTTACCAACACCTGCGCTCCACCAATATTTTCTATAACCAGATCGCGCTGATCCCCTACGGTTTCCTGTTGGGCGCGGCGCTGTGGCTGGGAATCTCCCTGATGCGCCAGGACAAAACCTCCTGGGGAGCCGCGCTGAAACTCGGAGCGTTGGTGGCCGTTCTGTTTTTCCTGATGCAGGCGAATGACTGGAATTCCATCCGAGCCGGTTATGACACGCACCACACGTATTCCAGTTTTGTCACAGGGCAACTCGCCAAACTGCTGCTTGAGGCGCTGGCTACGGGTCTGATGGTCACGCTGGTGCTGCCCGGTGGCGAACCGCTGTATCGCTCCGCGCAACCTGCCCGCCTGCGCTTGTATGCGACATTCAGCCGGCGCGGGATTCGTTCGAAAGAATTTTTCAGTTCCTCGGTGGTAGGCATTTCGATGGCTGCGGCGCACATGGGCTTCATCGTGGCGTTCTACATGATTGGCAGCAAGTTCGGCGTGTGGGCGCCGCAGGATTTAAGTTACTCGGACGTCGTCAATACGTCGTTTCCGTGGATTGCAGGCGTTGCGATTGGGGTGATGGCAGCGACCAGCGAGGAATTTCTTTTCCGGCTTTTCGCAATCCCCTTCCTCGAGAAAATGACCGGCTCGCGGATACTTGCGGTAATTCTCCCCGCATTTTTCTGGAGCTTTCTGCACAGCGCGTACCCCCAGGAGCCCGGATACATCCGCGGCATAGAGGTGGGGCTGATAGGGATCCTCGCAGGCATAGTGATGCTGCGCTGGGGAATCGTTGCGACGCTGATCTGGCATTACACAGTGGACGCTTCGCTGGTCGGCATGCTGCTGATCCGCTCGGACAATCTTTATTTCAAGATTTCTGGCGTAATCGTGGGGCTCGCGGCGGTTGCGCCGCTGGCCTGGTCCGGCATCTCGTATCTAGCGCGTGGAAGTTTCGAGGCGGTGGATGATCTACTGAATGGAGCGGAGCCCGTGGGAGAAATCGCCCTTGAGCGGCAATCTGCCGCGGTGGAAACGGGGCTCTCTCCTCGACGCTACGATCCCCTTGCCACGGGAACGATCGGGTTTCTGGCCTTGTGCGTCATCCTGGGCGGATCGCTCGCGTATGCGTTCAAGTACGAGAAAATTGGCGATTACCTGCGCTTGTCCGTGGACAACCGAATGGCCGTCAGCCGCGCGGATGCAGTGATGCGCGAGCATGGCCTCAATCCCGGCGGCTATCACAAAGCCGCGCAATTTGTTGATGCCACAAATCCTGTGGCAAACGAATACCTTCGACGCCGGCTCTCGATCCCGCAAATCAACGCGATTTACGCGGAACGCGTGCCGGGGGCTCTCTGGCACGTACGGTATTTTCGAGATTCGCAGCCCGAAGAGTTTGCGATTGTGCTGAAACCTGACGGTTCTCTCCACGCCTACCGACATACGTTGGCCGAAGCTGCCAAGGGCGCGAATCTCTCCAAGGAAGATGCACAATCCGTCGCCGAAAAATTCCTGGGCGAGAAAAAGCAGATTGACCTGGGTGCCTGGAAACTTGTGGAGGCCAATTCCGACAAGCGCCCTAATCGCACCGACCACACACTTACTTGGCAACAGATTGCGCCCCTCGATCCGGAGAATCCCAGCTCCAACGACTCGGCTGACCATGCCTTTGCGCGCTTGGACGTGCAGGTGCTTGGCGACGAGCCTGCGAACTATCGCACCTACGTGAAAATTCCCGAGGACTTCACCCGCAAACAGCAAGAGCTGACTTTGCCGAGAATGTTGTTCACGATAGGTAAGTACAGCCTTTATCTCGGACTCGTGGTATCCGTGTTCGTTTTCTATTTCCAGCGCTTGCGCTCTCAACTGGCAGGGACCGTCCCGTGGCGCAGGCTGACGCTCTGGAGTATGGCCGGATTCGTGGCATTCCTTGGCAGCTTCCTGCTGGGCAAAGGGATTCCTGCCCTACTGATACAATATCCGACTGCCCTTTCCTTGCGGATGTTTTTCGCCACCACCGCCGTTGGCATTTTTCTTATTGCCGCCGTCGTTGTCGGCGCGCTGGTGCTGCTCTTCGGCCTGGCTTGGTCGTTTGGCGCCCGCGCCTTCGGCACTGAGAGAATCCCCACGTGGCTGGCGATGCCGGCCGAGTATTATCGCGATGCTTTCTGGATCGCTCTAGGAGGCGGCGCCGCAATGGTCGGCCTGCGCCGCTTGCTGAGTATCGCGGACGTCTGGTGGCCAACCCTGCATCGAGAGTTGCCAGCAAGTTTCGGCGAATCGTTTGACGCCCTTTATCCCGCGGGGGGAATCATTTGTGGAGCGATTGTAAGGGGCCTCCTTTTAACGGGAACTTTTGCCCTGGCGGCTGCGTTTCTAGGAGCAGAGTTACGTGTGCGTTGGCTTAGGCTGGCTCTTTTTATTGCGCTGGCCGCGTCGCTCGTTTCTGACTGGGGGAGTCTTGGCGATTTCGTGAAGCAATTCCTGATGTCCGTACTGATCCTGGGCGTCGTTGTGTTCGGGTTCCGGCGGGTGGTGCGCTTCAATCTGCTGGGGTGTTTCCTGGTGGTGGCTGGTACGGCACTGGTGGGGGGTGCGGTGGAGTTGATCAGCCAGTCGGATGGGTTCTATCGCTCCCAGGGCCACATGGTGCTAGCGGCGCTGGTAATCCTGCTGGCCTGGCCGCTGGTGGCTTGGCGATTGGGTACCAGGCAGAGCGTTCCAATCTAGGCAATTGGGCATACCGGGGAGTCGTTTCGGGCATCGAAAGATTGAGTGGTCCGCGGTGGTTACGCTTGTATTCTTGGGCCTCTGCTTACAAAAGGGAGTCCCAGGCGTCCAACTAGGGTATCGGTTGTGTAGCCTGCACGATGGCCGTCCGCCGATTCACCAAGGTCTCTTGTTTCAACAGGTTACACAAGAGTCGGCAGAGAGAAACAAGCGATGCCTCTACCCCGTTTGGCTTTTGCGTTAGCTGACGATAGCGGCCAGTCCCGCACCCCCGGTGCAGCGCTGGCATCGGGGACCTCCTTGATTCACCTTGAAGAGCGCGCTCTTGTCCAGGAAGCCCAGGCCGGCAGCCGCCTCGCGTTCGAGGAACTTGTTCGCCGCTACGACCGCGATGTCCTTCGCCTCGCCTTGAACCTGATGAAGCGTACCGAGGATGCCCGCGATGTCTACCAGGAAGCCTTCCTGAAGGTTTATCGCAACCTGCACCGCTTCCGTTTCGAATGCACCTTTTACACCTGGCTATATCGGATCGTCACCAATGTTTGCCTAGACCACCTCCGCCGCCGCCAGGCGCGCCCCGAAGATCAAGCGCCGGAAATGCATTCTGCTCACTACGAAGAAGGCATCACCGATTTTTTTGAACGCCAGAAGGAGCAGCGGCCGTCTTCCGATCCCGAGCGCCACCTGATTGGCCAGGAAATCAAGCAACGGCTTGCCTGCGCGATGGAACGTTTGTCCCCGCGCGAGCGCATCGTTTTCGAAATGAAGCACTACCAGGGCCTGAAGCTGCGCGCCATTGGCGACGCGCTGGGCACCAGTGAAGAAACCGTCAAGAACTCGCTCTTCCGGGCCACTCGGAAACTCCGCAGCCAGTTGGGAGAACTCCGATGACACCCGCCGAACTCAAGAACGTTTGCGCACAGGTAGCGCCGCTGCTGGTCTTTTACGCCTGCGGCGAACTGGATGAAAGCGAACAGGCATTGGTTCAGCAGCATCTCGCCGCCTGCGCCGCGTGCAGCGCGCAACTTTCCGAAGAAAAGAATTTGCAAAACCTTCTAGCTTCCCTCCCGCAGGATGCCGACGGGCTGGATTCGGCGGGCGTGCTGCTTTCGCAATGTCGCAGCGAACTCGCTGAAACTCTCGACGATCTGGTGCGGCCACCGGTCATGGAAAGGACTCCGGTTTTCGGCGCGTTTCGCCGCTGGATGGCGTTGCGGCCCGCATGGAGCGGCGCAGTCCTCGTGGTGCTTGGACTTCTTCTCGGTGTGCAGGCTTCCCAATGGTATTTTGCGCGCAACACCACGAATCCTCTCGATGAGGCGGTCAATGTGCGCCCGGGTCCGCATTTTACCGACGATCAGCTTTCGAAAATGGCGGTGGCCGGTATCAATTTCTCGCCCTCCGCGGGCAGTGGAGCGCAAAACGTCCGCGTGCAGTTGAATGCCCAGCAACCCGTCGAAATCACCGGCAGTCTGGACGATTCCGATGTCCGCCGCGTGGTCACCTATGTGGTAAAGAGCGGAGACCGCTTTGATCCCGGCATGCGGCTCGATTGTCTGGAGGCTCTGAAGGCGCGCTCGGGAGATTCCGACGTGCGCGATGCGCTGCTGACCGCCGCGCGCAAGGATCAGAATCCCGCGGTTCGCCTGAAGGCCCTGGAAGCGTTGCGCGATTCCGCTTCTGAAGACGCCGTTCGGGCGCTGCTACTCGATACCCTGAAGCGCGATTCGAATCCCGGGGTCCGCGTGGAAGCGGTCAATCTACTGGTAAATTCGCTGGAAAAATCAGGCAACGGAAATAGTATGCCGGTGATGGTGCCCGGAATGGCGCCCATACCGGACGGAAACACGGTTCCGGCGATGGCCAGAGGGAAAGCGCATGAAGTCTCCATGACGGGCGTGATCATGACGCTGGAAGATCTGCGGCGCAGCGACCCCAGCAGTTACGTTCGGCTTCGCAGTGCCGCTGCCCTGCGCCAGCTTAGCGCGCGCGGCGACCAGTAAACCGGCGCAACGGATTTGGTTTAAGATATCGAACCAATGAAAGCGATTCCCTTCGTGAACGATTCCGGAAAGTTTTTGCCGTGGCTGTTTGTCACGGGTCTTGCGGTGGCTCTCTTCCTTGCCACCTCCTGCGTGTACTGTCCTGTTTGCAAAGCCGAAAATGCTCCGCCGCACGCTTCCACCGATCGCTCCGGGGAATTGCCGGCGCTCGAGGCTCGCACGTTCGCTCTGATGGCGGACATGGGTTCGGTCCACATTCTGCCGCAGCCCACGGGCGCAGCCCCGGCCGTGCGTTATACCGTGCACCTCGAAACGGACGCGCACGAGCCACTTTCGCAAACTCTGTTCAGCCGCTACGTCCTCAACTTCCGCAATATCCGCGGCACGCTCACTTTGAATGGACTGCTCCCCCGGCTCCGTAGCATCGCGGGAAGAAACGCCCAGTTTTGGGTGCAGTTCACGGTTTATGTCCCCGCGAATTTTTCGGTTGAAGTGCACACCGGCGCGGGCGATATCGAAACCGGCGATATCGGCGGCCACGCACTGCTGGTGACCGAGGGCGGCAACATCACCACTGGGCGCGTTGGGGGGTTGGATCACCTCGCCAACATGAGTTCGGCAGCTCCCGTCGCAAAGATTGAAACCCAGGGCGGCCACATCACGGTCCTCGACATTGCCGGCGACCTGGATGCCTACACCGCGGGCGGATTTATCCAGGCACGCGACGTGTCTGGCAACGCCAAGATTCGCACCGGTGGCGGCCATATCCGCGCCGCACACATTCGAGGCACCGCGCAACTCGAGACCGACGGCGGGAATATCACCGTTGGAGAAGCGGGCGCGCTGGTTGGTGTGCGCACCGGCGGCGGCCAGATCGATTTCGGCGAAGTGCACGGCTCCGTTCATGCGGAGACCGGCGGTGGTGGGGTTCGCGTCATGTATGTTTCCGGGCCCATGGAGGTGGAAACGAGCGGCGGCGGCATCTGCCTGACGCGCGTTTCGAACGTGGTGCGCGCGGCGACGGGCAACGGCAGCATCACCGCGTGGATCACGCCAGAATCCGGAGACGCTTCGCATCCCGTGCGCTTGGCGGGTCCATCGCAATTATCTTCCGGCGCGGGCGATATCATCGTTTTCCTGCCTCGTAATCTGGCGGCCACCATTGAAGCAAGCGTGGAAAATGGCGGCGCGGACCGCATCGAAGCAGATTCGGCTCTTGGACTGAACATGGAGACCCACGAGGATGGCCCGGTGCGCGCGTCCGGCACGTTGAATGGCGGCGGGGCGCTGTTGAAGCTGCGTAGCAACGCGGGCAAGATCCGCCTGCAGTACGTGGACGAGCAGACCGCGCTGCGGCAGTCCCTGCTGGAAGAGCAGAGACACCGGTTGGCACAGAAGTTGAACCAGACGGGATTTGAAGAGCCGGCACCCAGCATCGCTACTGCAGCCACCCAGACAGCCACCAGCACAGTTAGCTGCAGCGGAAGCAGCTCGGATTGGTGGGATAACTGGAAGAACCGCTTGCAAGTGACCTTTCTGGGTGGGGTTCACGAAGAGCCGGAAGAGTTTAAGAAGCACCTGATCAATTCGCCGCCGCCGGATTACCCGCAAATGGCACGGCGCGCCGGCATCCAGGGTGTGGTGCGGCTGCAGGTGCGAGCGAAAACGGATGGAACGCTCGAAGTGGAAAAGGTTATAGAGGGGGAGCCGGCGCTAGTAGAGGCGGCTCGAGCCGCGGTGCGGCAATGGCGGGTGAATCCAGGCGACATCTGCGGCAAGAAGGTGGACGTTATTTCAACATTGGCTTTTAACTTCCAGCTCCGCTAGTGTGTAGGGTGGGGTCAGAGGTTCGGATTCGTCGGTCGTCCTGGGGGTAGTCTTCGGAGTTGTCCGCGAAGGAGGCTGTATGAGGTTTCGGTCCGCGATCCATTCGATTGGTCTGACTCTTCTGGCCGTTTCCCTGCTTTCCGTTCCGGCGTGTTTCGGGGTGACGCGGGAATTCGCGCAAACCTATCACCTGAAGCCCGACGGCACACTGGAGCTGAGCAACATCAATGGGACGGTGCGTATCGAAGGCTGGGACAAAGATGAGGTGGAGGTGCGCGCGGTCAAAACCACCACCGACAAGGAATCCAAGCTGGACCTGGTCTCGATCGACGTGAACTCCAGCCCCGACAGCCTTTCCATCTCCACGCGGTATCCCTCGGAAGAGGGCGTTGAAGTCGCCGTCGAATACACCGTGCATGTGCCGCGGCACACTCTGTTGAAGCACATCAACACGGTCAACGGTACGCTGCGCGTGAAAGACCTCGACTCCCTCGGCGACCTGCACACCGTCAACGGAAACATTGAAGTCTATGAAAGCAGCGGCAATCTGCACGCGCGCACCACGAACGGCAATGTCTACGTCGAGCTGAAGCATCCCGCGGATTTGCATGGCACACAGGCGGAAACCACCAACGGCTCCGTACTGCTGGCCATTCCCGCGGATTCGCAGGCGGACCTGGAAGCCCGCTGCATGAACGGCAGCTTCTCCACCGAACTCCCCTTCGTCATGGAAGGGGCCATCCAGCCTCGCATCCTGAAGGGGCGGCTGGGCAAGGGCGGCGCCCCAATCCGGCTGGGGACCGTGAATGGCGCCATCCGCGTCGTCGCACTGCGGTCGACCATTTAGCTTCTCCTGCGTCTAACCGGACGAAGGAGAAAACCAATCATGAATCAACGGCAAATGTGGACATGCTTGGGCTTGGGCGCGTTGAGCATCGCTCTAATCGCCTTACCGGGTTCTTCCAGCCAGAAGCAAGACACGGTCAAGGTTGCCCGTGCCGCCCAATCTTCAAGTCAGGAAGTTTCGCCGTCGCAAGTCCAGGTAAATCCTAAGGTGGAAATCCAGACGGATCCGCTGGACAACGAGATGTACATCATGGTCAACGAAGTCGGAGATGGCGACGTCCCGGTGCGGGAATTCGATGACCCAAAAAATGCGGACGACGACAATCTTCAGATGTTTATGGGCACCGGCGGCGGCTGGCTGGGGGTGGGCGTTTCTGAAGTTTCAGCGGATAAGATGAAGGCATTGAAGCTTCCCGAAGAGCGCGGCGCGCTTCTCGGAAAGATAGTTCCCGACAGCCCGGCGGCCAAGGCAGGCCTGAAAGAAAATGACGTGGTGCTGGAAATCAACGGCCAGCGCATCGAAGGCACGGAACAGTTTCGCCGCATGATCCACGAAATTCCTGCGGGCCGCACGGCGAGCCTGACCGTGTGGCGCGACGGTCGCTCCCAAAACGTCAAGGTCACCGTAGGCAAGCAGGAAGCCGGCAACATGAAGGTGTTCGCGGATGGGCCGAAGTCGTTCGCGTTTAAGATGCCTACCATGCCGGCGATGCCCGACTTGTCCGGTTTGGAACACCTCCGTACCTTCTCGATGATCTCTCCCGGACGCCCGCTGCTCGGCATTGATGCTGAAAATCTGGAAGGCGACTTTGGCAATTACTTTGGCGCGCCTGATGGCGAAGGAGTTCTGGTGCGCGGCGTGTTCGCGAACTCAGCGGCGGCAAAAGCAGGACTGAAGGTAGGCGATGTGATCACCAGCCTGAACGACGAACGCATCCGCAACGCGAGTGAATTGCGCGAAAAACTGATGACCAGCCACGAAGCGAAGAGCATCAAGCTCGGCGTACTTCGGAATAAGAGCGCGGTGACATTGACCGTTGAACTCCCGCAACAGAAAGAGGAAGAGGAGCATTTCCTTTCCGAACGCACCAATATCTGATTTTCATGCAGACACAACGGCCCGGCTCGCAATTCGTAAGAGCCGGGCCTCCCTTTTTTGTGAGCGATTTTTTCTGTTGATGTACTCTTCGAAACGCTTTATCCGTCCTGGCCATACTTGCGCATCAGCCGAAACGGCCTCTTGATCGCTTCCCACACGCGGGAGCCAAGCTCCTCGCCCCCTTTCGTCCAATCTTCCTCGGTCGGAGATAGCGACAATCGCGCCAGGTAAGAAATTCCCGCCAGGCCGCTTCCACCCATCTTCAACCGGAACATCGCTCTCTGGAACAAAGGTGGCGGCGCGTAGCCCGCAGTCGGCAGCCAGCCCTCGACCTGGCGCACCAGGTCTCGCGCCACGCCGTCTGTATTCGTGGTTGCGGCCATCTCAGCGGGCACAGGAACGCCCAACAACGATTCGGCGAGCAGAAGGCCCACGTGCAGCATCCGCCCAGCGCCCACATCCCTTGCCGCCTGCCGCACGCGCTCCCAGGCAATCTCCGGGTGCCGCGCCACAATCGCGGCGATGTCCGCGGGCCACATCAGGCGCTCCCAGAAGTGCTTCGCGCCGTGGATGCAATTGAGCACCAGTTCGTCTTCGAGGCAGAGCGCGGGAACGTCTCGGCCCTCCAGCGGCACCAGCCGCTGCCGCGCGTACAAATCTTCGATTCGCATCGGGCGCGGATAGTAGCGAAAGGTTTTCTCCGTATGGAGTTCCACGAGTTGCTGTGCGCCGGCCCGCTTGAAAAGATATTCGCCGGGAATTTTGCCCGCGAGAATGGCCACCTCCGGGACGTCGGCCTCGAATCCCAGCCCGGTCAAAATTCTGGAAGCGGGAAGTATTGCCCGGTCGCGCACCAGCAGATCAAGATCCACGTAACTCCGCACCGCTGGATCGCCATAAGCCAGAAACGACACGATCGGGCCTTTCACCAGGAGGGTCTCGATGCCTGACTGCCCGAATGCGTCGAGAATGCGAAAAAGTTCCGCGGTCATGCTGAGAGAGAAAAGGTGCTGCGTCCGCATGCTGCTCTGGAGTTTCTCCCAGACGCCAGGGGGCATTCCCACGTCTCCCGTCTCTTTCAGGCGCGCTGCGACCACCCCTAGGACGCTGTGTTCCTCGGCAAGCTCCAGCGCCAGGTTCCAATCCAGACTCGACGCAAGCGTAGAAATCCGGCTGGAAGACACGGGCGATGGCGAAGCGCATCCGCACAGGAATTTCCATTCGCGATCAAAGGGCTTTGTACCGAATTGAGAGAGCGCCGTCAGAAGTTGCTCCTGAAACGATGTTTGCCAGTGTACACCGGCAATTCAGCGGCCGACAGGAGTTGGAACCTGAAACACTTCCACGAAAGGCCGGATTGCGGGTTTTGAACTGGAATCGACAGGGGCAGGTGGGCGGCTAAGGGGCCGCTGGAGCAGAGAGAACGGCCGGGGCATCCCGCAAAATCAGTTCGCAGAGGCCCGCGATTTTCTCCGGCTTGGCGTGCGGAAGGATGCGGCGCACGGGCACTCGCTGGACCAGCCGGCACAGAGTGTCAAATTCCTTTGCGCGTTGCTCCCTGTCGAGAACCCAGTTCATGTAAGTGTTTTGCACCAATTCGAGCAAGGCCTCGCGCGGGCTGAGTTTTTCAACGCGCGGCGTGCCCTGTTCGCTGCTGCGCGGCGCAAACAGATACAAAATGCCTAACGGCAATTTCGTCCCCGAAAAATTCGCGTGTTTCCCGTCAAGTTCGAGGTAGCGTTTCTCCCAAGCCGGCGTCAGTTGCGGCAGCGCGTCATCACGGCCCAGCAACATGCGCACGCTTTCCGGCCACAGGCAGACCCGGGGGTAGCCGGGCATCGCGCTAAATTCGCCGCTGCTCTCTTCAAGCGCCACGATATCTTCGGCCAGCACGGGAAGCCCCCGCAAGGCCAGCGCCGCGGCCGTGGTCGATTTTCCAAATCCCGCATCGCCGCAGAAACATACCGCGCGGCCCTGGATCTCAACGCCGCTCGCATGCAAACAGGTGATATTCCGTCGGCGCAACACAAAACCCAGCACCGGCCCCAGAAAATACGTGGCCATGTCTTCCGCGGTCTGCGGAGGCTGGTAAGTTCCCCATACTCGTCCCGCCGCCCCATCCACAACAAAGCGCATACCGTCCGAATAGGAAAGTTGAAAGCCTTCGAGTGCCCCGTACTGGGTGAGGATGAACGAGGGATCGGCAGAGCCTGCGGGTTCAGATCGGTGGGATAAGATTCGCACAGGAAGTACGAGTAATTTTCTGGCCCAGTCCGGCTCCGAACCGGCTTCAAAAGAGAGGCTATCCCTTTCCGGCCGGGACAGCAGAGGCTTGAGTCCCCCAATGCGGTAGGAAGAGTCGATCCCAAGGCCATAGGCTCGGTAAGAATAACTCACAAGTACATTTATTTTGCCGCGCCAGCTCTGTGGGCAGGAGTCAGGCTCCGGTACGGCGGTGTCCTGGCCTAGCGCCTCCATCCCTCTTTCCTTTATTACCGAGGGACTTAGTCATTTCGGCAAGGTTGCCGTACACGAGTAGCTTGGGCGGTTGATAGGGCTTCCTAGTGAGTTCTTTAGACGCCTGATTCATTCACGCCCCTTTCCTAGCACTGTACTGAATCCCCTCTCTGTTTTCAATGTCTTTCAGCCACAGCGCAAGCGAGAGCGGGTAAAGCCCTCCCCATGAAAGAGAACCCTTAGGGTTCTCTAAAGTTGCGCGCCAGTCCTTCCAATTTACAAATTCATGAACCAGTTCCGGCGGATTTTCTTCTGGCTGTGGCCTCCACCCGGCCCTCTTCTGGTAGGCTTCCAGGGGATTCTGCAACAACGGACTCTTCGGTCGCTTCAGGATTTCAGCGGGTAACCAAGGTCTCATGGCGCGACGAATAAGTTCTTTGTCAATACACAAGGGAACGGGCGGAAGGCGCAGAAGGAAGCGCAAGAGTCGAAGGTCCAGAAACGGAGCGCGAGTTTCGAGATTGACTCCGGTCCACCCCGCATCTTCCTCTTGCAGCACGCTGGCCCAGTATCCGGAGTGCAAGGACGCGTACGCTTGCGGATGCACCGGGTGCGCGTTCAAGGACTCCCGTGTTTCGCCGGTCCTCCGAGTCTGCGTCCCGCATCGTTTGGAAAACTCTTCGTTCAACCAGGACGGAATTTCCGGAGCGGCAGGTGCGCCGCCAAACCAATGGCGGAACTTGCTTCTAAATCCACCGCGTAATGGAGGAAGTCGCCAGTGTCCGGCGAGATACCCACCAAAGGTTCGCGTGATTTCTCCCCACTCCCCACGTCCGCGGAGATACTGAAAATAGGGCCAAGCCTGCCCCGTAAGGACATTGTCTCCACCGTCTCCGGAAAGAACTACGGGGCTATGTGCGGCGATCTTCTTAAAGATTCGGCAGGCACGGCCATGAAAGAGATCAGAGGTGGGTTCCGGGGTGGGTTCCGCCGCCACCCCGTCCAGGGAATGAATTGTGTCTTCTCCCAGGATTTCGTGCGGCAGTCCGAGATGCCGGCTGGCTATCCGCGCAAATCGCGGCTCGGGATCATCGAACAGCGGCCTCCAACTGATTGTGAACGCTTTCAGCTTTCCGGAGTCCCCTCGCGCTGTTGCCATTCGAGCGGCGGCGGCGCAGACGGAACTCGAATCCAGGCCCCCGCTCAAATAGAGCGAGACATTTCCTTCGGGCAAACGATCCGCCACCGCCCGCACCAGAAGCTCTCGATAGTTTTCCAGATATTCGCCGGGTTCCTTGAGACGCAGAGGCTCTTCCACCGGTAACTGGAGAAAACGCCTGACATGGACGCTCCGCTCTTTCAATTGCAGCAGACGGCCGGGGGGGAGCCGCCGGATGTCTCGCCATACCGATCGCGCGGGGTCATTGCAGATTCCTTCGAGCAAAAAATCGCGGACGAATGCTTCATCCAGTTCTCCGGAGACTTCCGGGACCATCCGCAAACTCTGCATGGTATTGCTGAAGCAAAACACGCCGCTTCGCAGGGCGTAAAAAAATGGTCGTGGCCCGTTGAAATCGCGCGCGCACCAGAGGGATTTTTGCGCCGCGTCCCAGATAGCGAACGAATAGTCGCCCAGTATTTTAGCGAGCGCGCCTTCACCCCAAACGCTCCACGCCAGCAGCGTCAATTCTTCGTCAGAAGATTCCTCTTTCACTGCCAGCTGGCATTCCTGCAACTCTTCGACAAGTCGTTTTCGCGCATCCAGGCGTACTTCGCCGAGCAGCGTGTAGCGCTCCCCAAGCCGCACTGGTTGGCTACGAGACTGGTGGCGCGTTCCGGTCTCCAGATACGCGAAGCAGGCGCCCAAGCCATCTTTTGACCAGGTCTGGCTGCCGTCGGGGCCTCGGAAACGCAGCCGCTCCGCAACTTGATCCAGAAATCGCAGCTCCACGGTCGCACCGTCGGTGCGCAACATACCGAAAAATCCGCTCATGGCTGCTCCGCTGGCGGTTCGGGGAAGTCCCGTTCGAATGCTGCGTAGTGCCGGTGCATCGCTTCATCCTGGTTCAACGCCTCGCCGCCGTGTTCCACCCACGCGTGGGCTTCGAACCTCCCATTTTCTGTGCGGACGCCGATGCGCAGGCACGCATCGATTCCCTGCTTCCGCAACAGGTACCAGAGCGTTAAGGATTCTTCGAGGCAGGTAAATTGGGCGAGTGAGTAGCGCATCGCGGCGCGCACCATGCGGCAGGTTACCTGGACCTTTTCTCGCATCTCTGAGCGGGTTTCCACGCCCGGGGCTTGGGAGCTAACGCGCCTCTGGAGTAAGGTGTAGGTCTTGCCGTAACCCCGCAATCGCAGCGACCATCGCACCAACGGCAAAAGAATCGCGGCGCGCCGGAACATGCGCTGCGATGCAGCATTCAGCGCCTTATATCGTTGGAGTGGTTCCCACATCCGCGGGTAACACTTGCAGCAGGCCGTTCTCCACAAGCCCGCTCAAAAGTTCGGTGAGGTGAGTCCGCAAAATGTCCGGCTCGACCTCGTACTCCTCCTGAAGTTTTTCAAACGCCAACGCGATGCAAGGTTGCGTGGTCACAAGTTCCCACATCCGTGTGCCTGTGGCGTCCAGGCCAAAATACCGTTCGCTTTCCAGATTCAGCAGCACCGATTCTCCGTCGAGCTGCCGGATCAAGACGTGCGCCGGCACCACCGCGCGCATAGTCAACTCCACCATATTCTGGGCTCCTGCCTGGGGACGCGGAATCCGGGGGTGTACGGCTATATTACCGAGTTTTGCTTCCTACTGTCACGTTTGGTCGGAGGGCAAGCGCGTCCCGCGCCGATTGTCTTCTGTTGTGAGACACGCTATAACGTCGGGAGTGTCCGACCCCGCAATCATCCTGGATTCTCTGGAGAAATGGTTTCCGCCGGCGTACAGCGGCTGGCGAGCTTTACTTCAGCCGTTTACCGCACCCACATCCCCGGCGCTGCGCGGCATTTCGTTCGAAGTAAAACAAGGCGAGGCGGTGGCATTGCTCGGCGCCAACGGAGCCGGCAAAACGACGTTGCTTCGCATCCTAGCCACGCTGTTGTTGCCAACGTGTGGCACCGCTTCCCTGGCCGGGCACGATACCGCGCGCGAACCCGGAGCCGTGCGGCGGCAGATCGGCTACCACGCTGGAAGCGACCTCGGCTTTTATGCGCGGTTGACCGGCCGCCAGAATCTGCGCTTTTTCGGCCGCTTGAACCATCTTTCCGATGAATTCATCGCCAGCCGCATCGAAAGCCTGGGCGATCGGTTCGGATTGCGCGGAGCGTTGGACCGCCAGGCGCGGGCGCTTTCTTCCGGCACAATTCAGCGCCTCAGCCTGCTTCGCGCTTTGCTTCATCAACCGAAAGTACTGCTGCTGGATGAACCGACGCGCAGCCTCGACGCAATAGCGGCCGCCGATTTTCGGCATTTCCTGAAAACGGAAGTCCTGGGGCGGAAAGACACCTCGCTGCTGTTTGCCTCGCACACCATGCAGGAAATCGAACTCCTCGCCGACCGCGTGGCCATCCTCGACGAAGGCAAGCTTCTCGAGTTCGATACTCCCACCGCGCTGCGGGCCAGGACTTTGTCCTCATCTCTCGAAGAAGCATTCGCGCGGCTCACGAGCCGGCGGCTCTACTCCTCAGCGGAGTCGACACCGGAATGAAGCAGATTCTCCGCGACATTCTCCTCTTCTTCCAACGGGATCTCCGGATCGCCAGCACCTATCGCAGCCCCTTTATTTTGGAGGCGGTCGAAGCGCTTTTCGGCGCGGCGATGTTTTATTACGTTGCACGGTTCGTGGACTCACCCGCGCTTCGCGACGCCCTTCCGCAGGGGAAAACATACTTCGCCTATTCGCTCGCCGGATTCGTTTTCTTTGACTACCTCAATGCCGCGCTCGATACGTTTGATCGCAGCCTCCAGGAAGCGCGCGATTCGGGCACGCTCGAACCGCTGTTGGTGACGCAAGTTTCGCTGCCGGTTATCCTGATCGGTTCGGCATTTTATCCCTTTGCGGCCACGACGCTGCGCATCGCAGTCTATCTCGGCTGGGCAGCGGCGTTATTTGATTTTCCGTTGCGCGCGGCAAATTGGCTGTCAGTTATCGCCGTGCTCCTTGCCACGCTGCTGGCATTTTCTGGACTCGGCGTGCTCTCGGCGGCGTATCTTCTGCTGTTCAAGCGCGGGAATCCCGCCAAGTGGTTCATCTTGGGAGTGTCAAGCGTTGCAGGTGGGATGCTATTTCCGGTGAGCATTTTGCCGCCGTGGCTGCAGGTTGTGGCGCACCTGAATCCCGTAACGTATGCCATGGACGCCATGCGCGGCGCGCTTCTCGACGGCGTCGGTATCCTCTCCCTTGGACACCCGCTGCTGCTCCTGCTTGCCTTCGGCGCCGTCCTACTGCCCTCCTCCGTTCTGATCTTCTCCTGGGTGCTGCGCCGCACGAAAATCACCGGCACTCTCACTCACCGCTAAAAAGAAAACGGCCCCGCTGAAACGAGGCCGTCTTCCAGATACGCAGGCTTCTTTGAAGCTTCGAGGTTACGGCTTCTTTTTCTTGTTACCGACTTTGGTCTCGATGCCGCCGGTCAGTTGTTGTAGTTGCTCCAGGCCCTGTTTGGCTTGCGTGCCCCAGTTGCCGTTCGGGTCCAGCTCGATGGCCTTCTGGTATGCTTCAATCGTTCCCGGCTTTGGCGTCACTTCGATCTTGTCGCCAACTGTTTTGTAAATCGAGGGGTCCGCCACCATGCACGCGCCCAGCAGATACCAGGCTTGCGCGTTCTTGGGATCCAGTTCCGTGGCCTTCTTCAGCGGCTCGATTGCCTCCACCATGCGTCCCGCCTGATACAGACTGATGCCAAAGTTGCGCCACGCCATTGCCGCGTTCGGCGGATCAAGTTCCGCGCACTTGGTGTACGCCGCGCGCGCTTCGTCGATCTTGCCGGTGCGTCCCAGAATATTTCCCAGATTGTTGTAGTAGCTCGGATTGTCTGGCTTCGCCGCAATCGCCTGCTGGTAAGCGTTGATCGCCTCGTCGTTCCGTCCCGCCAGGTCGTAGGCCTCGCCCATGCGCGCCCAGAACAGGTGAATGTTTGGATCCTTCTCGGGAGCGGCTTTCAGCCCGTCCTGAAAGGTCGTGACGGCCTGGTTGGAGAAGTCGGCGATTTTGGCTTTCAACGCATCCTTCTCGTCGGGCTTGGCCTTCGTTAACTCGGCTTTCGCCGCGCGCTCCTGGTCCAGCAGGGCCACGCCTTTCGCGAACTGTTCCTTCATGCCTGCAAATTTTTTCTGCTCTTCCTGCTGTTTTTTATATTTCGCGGCAGCTTCGGGATTCTGCTTCTCCAGAATGTCCTTGAAGTTCAGGTTGATCGGCGGAGTGTCCGCGCCGCGCACCTCGACTGCAACATCGAACGGGGCCTGCATCTGCGGAGGTTGGACCGTGAACGTGTACTTGCCGTTTTTCAGCCCAGTGAACGAAAATTTGCCGGCTGCATCCGTCTTCGATTCGGTCGTTACGCCTTGCTCGCTCTTGATCTTCACCGGAAGGTTGGCCCACGGATTACCATCGAAGTCGATGATCGTGCCGGTCATCTTTCCTTCTTGCGCGGCCGCGCGCGTGGCAAAGCATCCCAGCATTCCTAACGCCAGGATTGCAGCGAGCGCGTACGTCTTCGTCCATTTCACCATGCCCCATTCTCCTTTTTTTGTGGAGGAGCGCCGGCCTCGGTCCGCTGGCCGGTTTGCACCATTATCTCTCATATCGCCGGGAATCCAAGCGTCACGAAATCATTTCGCGGCCCCGGCGCGGGATTCGGGCCGGTAGGCGATGGGGTCGCGGAAACCTGCTTCCGCAAACGCCCGCAAACGCAGCAGGCAACTGTCGCAGGTTCCGCAGGCCAACTCCTCCCCTTGATAGCAGGACCAAGTCAACTGCAGCGGTGCGCCAAGCCCTAGCCCGCGCCGAATAATCTCGCTTTTTTTCAGACGAATCACCGGGGTCACGATTTCAATTTTTGTCTCGGGACGCGTTCCCCGGCGAATCAACTCCTGAAATGCTTCGTAATACTCCGGCCGGCAATCGGGGTACCCGGAACTGTCTTCAGCCACGGCTCCAATATAGATAGCGTGCGCCCCGGTCGCTTCCGCCCAGCTGACGGCGACGCTAAGAAAGTGCGCGTTACGGAAGGGGACGTAGGTCACCGGAATCGCGCTACCGCCGGGCCCCGGGGCGCCCATCTCATTTTCCGGAACAGCGATCTCCGCATCCGTAAGTGCGGACCCGCCGATGGCTCGGAAGTAGTCCAGCCTGACCGGGAGCTTCTCCTGCACCCCGTAGAATTCTGCGATTTCTGAGAAGGCCCGGAGCTCCCGCGCCTCGGTCCGCTGGCCATAGCTGGCATGAAGCAGCCCCACGCGGCCGCGCCTATATTTGTGAAGCGCTTCGGCCGCGCTCACGCAGGAGTCCATTCCTCCACTCAGCAAAACTATGGCGTCAACTGTTCCCACGAAAGTTATCCCTCTTCTACTGTCCTACACGCCGCGCATGGCAGGGTCCCACACGATTTTGTGAATCTGCAAACCCAACCGGACCTGCAAACCATCTTCGAGCATCCATTCGACCAGTTCTCGAGGTTCCAGGCCGCTCCATTTTCCATTTGGATCGTCGTGAACCGGCGAGAACAGAACCTCGTGCACGCGTTCCGCTAGCCGGTGCTCGCGGCTGAATTCACGGGCAAACTCGTAGTCCTTGCGGCTGGAGATCACGAACTTCACTTCGTCGTTCACGCCTAACTCTCCGAGATTCCGCGGATCAAACGTGTCCGGCTCACCCGAGTCCGGGCATTTCACGTCCACAATTTTGATGACTTCCTTCGGCAATCGCCCGATGAACCGCTCGCCGCTCGTCTCAATCATCACGGTGTAGCCCGCCGCAAGCAGCCGCTCGGCCAGCGGATAGATCTCTTCCTGCAGCAGCGGTTCGCCGCCGGTAAGCTCAACAAGCGACACTCCCGCCGCGCTGCCGTCCGGTCGCCTATTGAGCGACTCAACGCGCTCCATCACTTCGTCAACACTCACCTTTTGCCCGCCATGAAAGGCATAAGCGGTGTCGCACCAGGTGCAGCGCAGATTGCAACCAGTGAGGCGCACAAAGATGCACGGAAGCCCCGCGCGCGTTCCTTCGCCCTGAATGGATTTGAAGATTTCTGTGATGAACATTTCTGAGTCTATTTCGACCTACCGTTTTGCCAATTACCCGCGCCCGCCTACGTCAGACGACCGCTAGCCGCCAGTTTTTGCTTTCTTGCCCGAGCGCTTCGAAAGCCAGTAAATGCCGCCAAAAAACAACACCATGGCAATCACCAGCCGGGGATAGCCGGGCGAGACTCCCATCATCCGCAGCACCACAACATAGCCGATGGCCACCAGCAGCGCCGGGATCAGGATGATGAGAAGTGAGCGGTTCATTGCGTCCCCTGTTCCCCGCCGGATCCGCTACGGGTTGTAGCGCGCCATGGCGGTGTCAGTCTCCCAGATCACCACATCTTTCAATTTCGCGCCCGGCGGCAAACCTGTCAGCTGGGTGGTCAGATTATCGTAAAAATATTTGGCCAGGTTTTCCGCCGAGGGATTAACGGTGGTAAACGGCTCCAGATCGTTGATGAACTGGTGATCCAGCCGGGCAATCAGTCCGCGCATTGCGTGCTTTAATTGCGTGAAATCGAGCAGCAGACCGATGTTGTCGAGTTGCGGCCCCTCCAGCGTGACCTGCACGCGGTAATTGTGCCCGTGGGGATTCTCGCACTTGCCCTTATAACCGCGCAGGGCGTGACCCGACGAAAACGTATCTTCCACACTCACTTGAAACATAGCTGGCTTTCTCTTCCTCTTCTTCCCTGGGGACGATGCTTTCAGGCAGGGCTGGCCGCGGAAAGGAACCGGGAGACATCCTCCAGATCGTTGGTCCTCCGGTACCGGGGCAGCGACTCCAAGAAAATTTTACCATAGGGCATCCGCTGGATTCGCGTGTCCAGCAGGGCCAGCACGCCGCGGTCGGTCTTGGCGCGAATCAACCGCCCAAAGCCCTGTTTCAGCGCCAGGACGGCTTCGGGTACCTGAAACTCCGAGAAGGGGTTGCGGCCTTCGTCCTGCAAGGCACGGACTCGCGCGGCCACGATCGGGTCGCTCGGCACGGCGAACGGCAGGCGATCCACAATCACGCAGGACAGTTGCTCGCCGGGAACGTCGACGCCCTGCCAGAAGCTGGCGGTGGCAAAGAGAACAGAGTTTGGGGTGTTTTTGAAGCGCTCGAGCAGCACGGAGCGCGGCGCGGTCCCTTGAAGCATCAGTGGGAATTCGACGCGCGTGCGCACCCGCTCAAAAAGATCATTCATCTGCGAGTAGCTGGTAAAAAGGCAGAACGCACGCCCATGGCTCAACTCCAGAAGCTGCACGATTTCGTCGGCAGCTTTTCCGGGGAAACCCGCATCGCGCACGTCGGGCATTTTCTGAGGGAGGTAGAGCAGCGCCTGTTGCGGAAAGTCGAACTCCGGCGGCAATGCGCACTCTTTCGCGTGGTCGAGGCCAAGGCGCTGGCGGATAAACTCAAACCGGCCGGCGACCGTGAGGGTGGCCGAAGTGAGGATCACAGTGTCGAACGCCTCGAAAAGTTTCTCGCGGAGAATCTGGCTGATGTCGATCGGCGTGGCGGCGAGGAACACGCCTTTGTTCCGGCGCTCGAACCAGTAGACGTAATTCTTTTCGTTGGATTCGAAGAGAAAGGAAAATTCCTGCCGGATTTCAAAGCTGCGCCGGGCGATGCGAGTCAGCTCTTCGGGCTTTTGCGTTAACGCGGCGAACTCGGTTTCCATGGCCTTGCAGGCGTTCAGCAGGGCGTCGTAGGCCTCGCGGTGCTTTTCCAGAAAGGCTTCGCGCTCCTGCCGGGTGAACGGGAAGCGGCCGTCGCGCGGGGGAAAGCTGTCGAAGAACGCGCGGCTTTTTTCGCGGATACGTTGTGTTCGGCGCAGCAGCGTGGGCGATCCCATCTTGGTCAATCGCATGGCGTGGTCCGCATCGCGCGCCAGCTCTTCAAAACGGAAATTCGAAATCTGCTGGCCGAAATAATCGCTGGCGACGTCTTCCATTTCGTGGGCTTCGTCGAACACCACCGCAGAATATTCCGGCAGGATGCTGCCGAAATCGTCCTGCTTTAGCACCAAGTCGGCGAAAAACAGGTGATGGTTTACGATGATCAGGTCGGCTTCCTTAGCGCGGTTCTGCATTTGCGTAAGGAAGCACTTCTCAAATTCCGGGCATTTTTTCCCTGTGCAGGTATCGCGCCTCGCGTCAATGCGCGACCACAGCTCGGAATCGTCGGGCAAAAAAGTAAGCTCGGCGCGGTCGCCGGTTTCCGTCAGCTTCGACCAATCGCGAATCTGCCGGAACGCGTCCACTTCTTCCATGCCCTTCAGCATGGGCTGGTCCGCCAGCGCGTGCATTTTGGAGAGACACAGAAAGTTGGAGCGGCCCTTCATAACCGCCACTTTCAAATTCGGCGCGAAATGCTTTTGCAGGAACGGTACGTCCTTCTGATAAAGCTGCTCCTGCAACGATTTTGTGGCCGTGGAGATCACCACGCGCCGCCCGCTGCAGATGGCCGGCAGCAGATACGCCAGCGTCTTCCCGGTGCCCGTGCCCGCTTCCACAATCGTATGGTGGTGCTTTGCGAACGCGTCGTGCACCGCCTCCGCCATCTGCAACTGCGCGGGGCGATGCTCGTATCCACCGATCATGCTGCGTTCCAGAAAACCGCCGGGTCCAAAGATCTGCTCCATCGTCGGGCCGGCGGAGGAAGCATCATCCTCGCGCGCGGGAGCCACACCGGCAGCCGAACCGTGCGCGTCGCCAATGGCGCGATTCTGCCGCAGCGGCTGACCTTCCACGTCATGCGCCCGCAACTCTTCCTCGAGCGGTACGTAGACGCGCTCCTGCACAACTTCCCTGTTCTTTTTCGGAACCTCGGAAAAGTCCGGGTTGGATTTACGCTTGACCAGAAACCCTGCCTAATCTGCGGAGTCTTCTCGCAAAGAACCAACGATAGCACATCCCCATCCGGCCCATCCCTGCGCAGCCAACGTTAATATTTGGGCAATTTTGGGTTTTCCGTACTTCTCAAACAGTGGACTGGAGTAAAGTGTTGGTGGGGAAAAATCCAGCCGCGCATAGCCGCCACAGGTGGCCCCCGAATCCGTCGTGGGGTGTTTGCATGATTTCAAGAAAATACCTGGTTTTTATTGTATTCGCCGCAATTCTGTCGCTTTCTTCTTGCAGCGGCACGCACAATCGGTGCACGACAAACTGCAATGTGGGCGGCGACGCTTTACTCAGCGTCTCCATTTCGGACACGCCGCCCGCGAACACCACCGTCCTGAGTTTCACCTTGCCCATCGTCGGCATTACGCTGACTTCATCAACCGGCACTCAAGTCCCGGTGTTCGCTTCAAGCGCGGCGGCCAACTTTGAGCTGACTCGGTTGCAGTCCGATTCCGATGTGGTTATCACCAATGCATCCGTCGCGGCGGGCACCTACACTTCCCTCAGTGTGACCGTTGCGGCTGCTTCGGGCGTGCTCATCAATTCAGGCTCCACGGTCGGTACTTGCGCTGCTGGAGCTGTCTGCCCCCTCACTGGCGTCCCCACCACGATAACTGTTCCCATTAACATCACGTTGTCGAGCAATGCGCACCAGTGGATGGACCTGGACTTCAACTACAACAACGCGATTGATACCTCGACCGGCATCAAGATTAATCTGGGACTCGCGAACGTGCTCGCAGCGACGACCACAGTGCCCACCGGCGTTCCCAGCGGCGACTTCGCCAATGTTGACGATTTCACGGGTCGGGTGACGGCCACACCCACAGTCGCCGGCGGCATCACGTTAAGCTCGACAGCGCGCGGCAGCCTGACAGCTACGATCAATGGATCCACGCAGGTGTTTGACCCACAGGGTCAGTGCTCGACGGCTGGAATCGCAACGCTCTCGTGTATCCATGTGGGTTCGATCGTAAGCCTGCAAGGGGTTCTAACGAATACCGGCACTGTGGTCGCCACGTCGCTCGACATCATTGACTTCTCGTCGACACCGGTTGACGAAGTGGAGGGCACCATTTACCCGAGCAGCTGCAACGGTGCCGGAAGCTTCGGGATGATCCTCAGCGACAGCGCGATTAGCACCAGCGGCTCACCATTGGCCAGCTCACCATTTGGAACCGGAGTTTGCCTGACGGTCAGCCCGACGGCGACATTTCCCGTCGATTTCGGAATTCTCACCGGCCAACCGGGGCTGCCGGCACCCAACGCTCCGGGGTTCAGAACTTCCAGCGATCTGCTCGCGGGTCAAACTATACGCGCCAAGATTACGGGCGCCGCGACGGGAACTAACAGCTTCATTAACGCCACGGCAACGGCGATGATCCTGCGCTTCTCGCGCTTAACGGGAACTGTGGGCACGGTGTCGGGCCCGGCTTTCATTATCAACGGCCTGCCGACCTACATCACGGCGTTCACCGTGCCGCCTTCGGTACAGACGTACACAAACGCCACGCTTTTTGAGAATGCCACCAACCTGGCGGGCACGGTATCCATTTCCGCGCTGTTCTACAATCCGATCGGCGGGCCGACACAGCCGTTACAAGCGGCCAAAGTTCGCCAACCCTGAGTTTTCACCCGCCTCCGCAAAGGCAACGGGCCCCGGAAGTTTCGGGGCCCGTCTTTTTTGAGTGCGAGAGCAAAGCTCTCGCTTTTGGGAATGTCAGAGCGAGACAAAAGCAAATTTGGGTGCTCGTGTTACCACCGCAAAAGCGGCGGCAGAGCCGCCGCACTCCAAATGCGGATCAGATTCCCCCAACCGTGGTGTTCGGCGGAAGCGGGCTGCTGAGCGGCGCCATAGGCGCCGGCGGAATGTTGGGCGCAAGGGTCGGCTGCAAGCGGCGATAGAGCGCCAGCGAGATGGCTCCCATTCCCCACAGCCCAACAATAAACCCGGCCCAGTGACCGATAAACGGCAAGCTGGTGACGACGCGCACCGCCGCAATGCCCACAACCACGCGCAGGAAAAAGGGCCAGAAGTCGTCGTCGCGGCCCATGATCCACTGGCCGACGATTCCGCCGACAACCACTTCCGACGCAAACAGCATTAGCAGCCAGAGCATGAGCGAAGAGATGCCCACCAGCATGCCGACAACCGTGATGCACGCGATGATCGAACCGATGAACACGCCAAAGAAGACCAGCACGCCGAGGCCAAAGGACGCGCCGATATGCCCGGCAGAGTCCACCGTCTCCAGAGCAAATTTTGGCATCAAGCTGGCCAAAACCAAGCCAAACAAAATGAAAGTGCCGGTCCAGATCACCCGCCAAAGATAGTAGCCGCCGCCGCGTGCTTCGTGCTTGCGTTCTATTTTCGTGAATTCGGGAGGCGACGCGAGTTTGGCATCGGACGCGACGCTCGGTTCCTTGTGTCCTTTGAAGCTCGTCTTCCCGTCGATTTCCGCCCCGGAAACGATCGAGAGTGAATTGCCCTGTTCGCGCACGGAGCCCCCGATAAATCCGGAGATCGTCGTGCTTTCCGCAAAGCCAAGGAAATCACGCCCGATCTTTCCGTCGAGGGTCAGGGTTTCGCCCCCGGCTGTTAGGCTGCGGCCGATTTTCCCGCTGGAGTCCAGATTGAATGTCTCATTCCAAACCGTGACGTTTCGCTCGACAGTGCCGGTGACGGTAACGTTGTTCGCCCCGGCGCGTAGATTTCCGTCCACCACGCCGCTGACGCGCACGGCTTGCGCGAAGCAGATGAGGTCCCCATTGATGTGGCCCGTGACATCCACCTGATGGGCGAAGGCGTAAACATCGCCGTCGACCTCACCATCGATGCGGACGTGCTCTCCGGTAGCAAAGAGGTCGCCTTTTAGGACTTCCTCTTTCTTCACGTTGACGGTGTCACCTTTGCGGAATTCGGTGGCCGAGGCGGGCGTGGCAACGGCCATCAGCACACTGAAGCCGGTAAAGAGCACGGCCAGCGCCGAGCCTCGCCGCAAATAGCGGCGAAACGCGAACAAGCCGAAGCCAGCCAAGCTCATCACGGCAAGTACCTCGAACAAACTGAACATGGATTGCCATCCTTTCCAGAATGCGCCCTGAAACACAACCAGATTCAGCAGATTCGTGCTGCCGAAGCCGGCCTGTTCAAACTGGCGTTCCCAGGGCTCGATGTATCCCGTGTACAAAGCGTAGATGCCCAGAACCGCCAGGCCAAAGACCACGCCCCAAATCCATTGCATGTTGCGCTTCACCTTCTCGTGAAACTCCGCCAGCCGCGCGGGTAAAGGCTCGTCCTGCTCCAGCATGGAGCGTGTCAGCAGCCGCGATTCGCGGTCGAGCGCGCGCAGCAGTGTCAGGCAGCGCGTGCAAGTCTGCGTGTGGAGAGACACGCCTTGCGCGGCTTCGCGGTCCAGTTGCCGCTCGACATACAAAAGCAAAGTCATTTCATCGACGTGAGTTTCGTTCGGGTGCTTGTCCCTGTTCATCTCTGGTTCGTTCACCGGGTTCCTCCCACGGCGAGTGCGCTGTTCTCCCCCAGCGCCTGCCGCAATTCATGCCGTGCCCGGAGGAGCACGACCCCTACAAACTGCCGGCGGACGCCCAGGGCGTCCGCAATTTCGTCATAACTCATATCCGAGTAGTAGCGCATCACCAGGGCCATGCGGGCGCGCATACCGAGCGTGTCCAGCGCCTTGCGTACTTCCTCACTGGTGCGTTCTTCGATCAGCTTTTCCAGTTGGTTCGGCTCCGGGCATTCCAGCGCCACGTCGTCCACATCATCCATGTCTTTGTCGTGGCGGGCTTTGCGGCGGCGCAGCATGTCCCAGCAGTGATTGGCGGCAACTTTGTACAACCAGGCAGTGAAAGACCGCGTCTGGTCGTACTGGATCAGTTTGTCGCGCAACTTCATGAAAATCTCCATGGTGGCGTCTTCCGCGTCTTCGCGCGTCGGCATCGCCCTCCTGCAAAAGCGGAAGATTGCCGGGGCAAATTCCCGGTACAGTTCGCCCCAAGCCTGGGTATCCCCAGTCCGGGCTCGAGCGATTACATCCGTCGGCTCCGTTTTTCCCGGTGCGCTCATTCGCCCTGGTCTCAGCGGTTCCATAGATTAGTACGCGGCAGCCGTCGCAAAACTATCACAAGTTGCAATGACATGTGCGGGTTAGGGTGCCTTACCCGAACCGCTTTCCTGCGCAAGAAATGCTACACCACTTGTAAATAAAGAATCTAAAGGACTTAAAAACACGAAGGCCCCGGGCTGGGCGACCGGGGCCTTCGCGCTACTTCCACAAAATGGAAACCACCTAGAACGTAAACTTGGCCGCAATCTGCAAGCTGCGCGGTCCGCCGCTGCCAAGGAACGGATACCCGATGCCAACGTCGCCTGTTGCGGTCAAATGGAGTGCGCCGCAACTGCGACCTGCCTGGACGCCGGGGCAGGCAGAAGTAGGAGTGCCATCTGCAATCCCCTGTTGGGCAGCGTCTGCGATGAAGTTTGGCAAATAGGGGTTGGCGAAATTCGGATGGTTGAACAGGTTGTAGGCTTCAAACCGAAGCTCCATGTTCATGTGTTCGCCAATCGGGGTCTTTTTATAAATGGAGAAGTCAAATTGCCGGAAGTGCGGACCGCGCAGGGAGTTCCTGCCGAGCGACCCGAAGTGCATGGTATTTTTGCAGCCTCCGGTGTTCATGCTGTTGAGGCCCGCGCTCTGATCGCAGGCGGCACCCGACGGATCCGGATTTGCAGGATTGATCGAAATGCAGTTCCCCGCGCTGTTGCCAATTCCATCCAGGGTGCAGGGCACAGCGAACGAAGTGAGTTGCAGGTAATTAGTGGGGTCACCTTCGTGATAGACGATGGGGCCGACAACATCGGGCCGCGCGAAGAATTCACCCGTGCCGTTGTAGTCGTCTTGAAAGTTGTAGTTCAGGTGAAATGGCTGGCCAGCCTGGACAGTTACGATACCATTTAGCCCCCAGCCATTGCGAATAATCTTGAACCGGCTGTCCGCAGAATTGGGAATTTCATAAATGAAGTTCCAGGCGATGCGGTTTCGAACATCAAAATTGGAGTTTCCGCGATTAAAACGGTTGGCAGCCTGGCTGTTGTCAGGCTGTGCCGCGTTGGGAACGTAGTCTTCGCCATCGCTCGAATCGTCAATCGAATGTGACCAAGTGTAATTGAAGGTAGAGGTGAGTCCATGCCAGTTGTCGATGCGGAAGCTAGTCTGAAGAGAATTGTAAATTGAATTTCCCGAGGCTTCTTCATAGTTGTAATAGATCGCGCCTCCGCCCGGACCCAATAGGGCACCCGGAGTGCAGCATCCCCCCTGGGTTACGTTCCCTAATGAGTCGGTGACAACGTGGTAGTCATAGGCCTGGATTTGCGCCAATGTCGGCTGGTTCAGGTCGCGGAAGCGCAACAGTTTGTGTCCCTGCGAACCGACGTAGCTGACCTGCAGGGTCATCTTACGATTGATCTGCTGCTGCAGGTTCAGATTGTAGTTCTCCATGTACGGTGTCCGGAGGTTTTGATCCACCCCAAAGCGGTCGGACATTAAACTCGGAGAGCCAAAAACGGGCCCGGTGCCGAGTTGAAAACCCGATCCGGTGGCTACAGAGGTTGGGTGGGGAGCATTGCCCGAATAGGCAGGTCCCGGGTCGTAGAAGCTGTTAAAGGGCAGGTGCCCCTCGAACATATCTTGTGAATAGGCGTCATAAAATATCCCAAATCCCGCGCGAACCACAGTTTTCTGGTGGCCAGTGACGTCCCAGGCGACGCTGACACGCGGCGCGACGTTGTTGTAATCAGGCTGGTACAGGCGGCCCTGCCCGACAAGGATATCCGCGCCGGTGAGCGGATTGAAATTTGTGAAATTGCCGTGCTTTTCCTGAATGAGCCCGTAATAGTCGTAGCGCAAGCCAAGGTTCAAAGTCACGCGATTCGACCAGCGATAGCTGTCCTGCAGGTAGATCGAGTGAGAATTCTCGAAAGTGTTCCGGTTGGAATCTCCGGAATACTGCAAAGCGCTGTGGGGAGTTCCCGCCAGGAATTGCGCGAGATCGTTGAAGTTTATGCGTCCACGGAAATACGAGTCGAATATTTGGGAAACCGTGGTGCGGCGGAATTCATAGCCAGCTTTGATGTCGTGCTTCCCGTGCTTCCAGGAGATGTTGTCGATATAGTGCCAGTTAGCGTCCACGCGGTGGCGGGCATCCGAGGAACTTGCTCCCAATTGCGGCAACGAGCCTACGTTGATGCGGGGAAGGCCCAAGTCAGGGCCAGTGGCGCCAGTATTGAGTCCGATTGTGGACGGGTCGAAGTGACGGTCCTGGGGAAAGAAGCCTTCCGCGAAACGGTTCCACCCGATGCGGACTTCGTTGACGGCGGAAGGACTCATCACCGACACAAGAGAAATGGAAACAAGTTGCACCCGAGTGGGCGTAAACGTGTTGTAGTTCGGCAAGGCACCGCCGCCTACGAGAGCGAGCGGGAAACTCTGTTCACTGTCACCGAGAAAGTAGCGGCCGGTGAGCAGATTGTTCTTGTTGAAGTTGTGATCGATCTTAATGATGCCGCCATTGACGTTGTTGGAGAACGGCGTAAGCAGGGTCGTATTTGAGGAAACAGTCTTAAAAGATCCGTCCGAATTGAGCCCATCTGCCGGATTCCCGATGCAGGAGCCAGAACCGTTGGGCGCAGGCCATCCTTTTTGCGCAAGGATCTTGGCAGCCACCGAATTGATGCTAGCGGTATTTCCAGAAACCGGAGCGTAAAACGAAATGTCATTCGCCGTGGGAACGCAGGACGGGGTAGATTGAGAACCGACTTCGCGCAGTCCTTCATAATCAATAAAGAAGAAGGTTTTGTCCTTGAATATAGGTCCGCCGAGGGAGCCGCCGAATTGATTGTTGTGGAAAGGATTCTGCGGCAAGGATGTATTGTCAAAGTAATTGCGGGCATCGAGCGCGTTATTGCGGAAAAATTCGAAGAACGAGCCGTGGACCTGGTTGGTGCCGCTCTTGGTAACGACATTAACGACAGCGCCGGCGCTGCGGCCATATTCCGCCTCAAAGTTTGAGGCGACGCGGAGCTCGTCAATGGCTTCGACAGGTAGAATCGTGGCCGGCGTCCCAAACACACCCGCCTCGTTGATGGCCGGGTCGTTCCGGTAGCCGTCATTCATGTCCGTGCCGTCGAGGAGAAAATTGTTCGCGCGGCCGCGGGCACCGTTGACAGAGAAGATGCCGAAGGACCCGGGAGAATCCGTAATCTGGTCGGGTGAGCCCGTGACGCCCGGAACAAGAAAGATGAGTTTCTGGTAGTCGCGGCCGTTCACGGGGAGACTGGTAACGACCCTGGATTCTACGATGCCCCCGAGAGTGTTGGAGGTGGACTCCACCATGGGCAGTTCTTCACCGCGGACTTCGACAGTCTGAGCCGATTGACCGATTTGGAGAGCGACATCGGCGCGCCGCTCCGAGGAAACCTCCACCCTGATGCCGGTGACCACACCGAGCTTGAAGCCCGGCTTCTCCACACTGACGCTGTAATTGCCAATCGGCAATTCCGGCGCGGCATAACTGCCGTCATCGGACGTGGTAACCGTGCGGACCAGGCCCGTATCCACGTTCTTGATCGTCACCGTGGCGCCGGGAACGGCGGCTCCTGAACTATCGGTGACACTGCCGAGGATCGTGCCGCGGAAGGTCTGAGCGAATGTAGACGCTCCCGCAATAAGTGCAAACGAAAATGCAACAATCGCAAGCGTGCGAATAGCGCGGAAAAAGCTGTTCATCAGCCACTCCTTGATCGATTCAATAGTCATCTCGAAACCCCGAGAATTTTGCGGACGCGTTCCCCGACGAAGCGTCCAAGGACACCATGGATTGTTGCCAATGAACATACTCACAGAAAGGAAGAGAAGCAAGGTCTTCAAAAGAAAATGTTCCTATCTGGACTATTAAGCAGCTCCGGGAATCACCCGGAAGAACCACGTGGCGCCGGCCACAAACTCGCTCAGGCTGGGGGCTGGCAATTCGCTAGTTGTGTGGGGATGCGGTAGATTGGAAGATTGAAGATTCAGGAAAAGATTGCACTGTAGGGCTCGCGGACAAACTTATGGCGGAGAGACTACCATCGCTGGTGATCGTGGGGCGGCCGAACGTCGGCAAGTCCACGCTGTTTAACCGGCTGACCGGGACGCGCCGGGCGATCGTCACCGACGAGCCCGGCATCACCCGCGACCGCATGTACGGCAAGACCGAGTGGAACGGCCGGGTGCTGGAAGTCGTGGACACCGGCGGCATTGTGCCGGACGACAAGGCGCTGATCCCCACGGAAATTTTCCGCCAGGCGCGCGTGGCGTTCGAAAACGCCGCCCTGCTGGTGCTGGTGGTTGACAGCCAAGCCGGACTGACGCCGCTGGACCAGGAACTCGCCCGACTGCTGCGCAGCACGGGAAAGCCGTTTGTTGTGGCCGTAAATAAGATCGATTCGGCAATGCAGGAAGCGAACGCGGCGGCCTTCTATTCGTTGGGCGTGCCAGTTTTTCCGATCGCGGCGGAGCATGGCACCGGCGTGGACGATTTGCTGGACGAAGCATTGAAACAAGCGCTGGGACTCGCGGTGGAAGACCAGCCCGCCGAAAAAAAGGAAGTCGAGATTGCGATTATCGGGCGGCCAAACGTCGGCAAATCCACGTTGCTGAACCGCCTTGCGGGTGAAGAGCGCTCGATCGTTTCACCGATTCCTGGAACGACGATGGACAATGTGGATACGGACGTGGTCCGCGACGGGCGAGTCTACCGCTTCGTGGATACCGCAGGGATCCGGCGCAAAGGCAAGACCAAGCTGGTGGCGGAAAAACTGAGCGTGGTGATGGCTCGCCGCGGCCTGGAGCGCGCCGACGTGGCGCTGCTGGTGATTGATGGCGTGCAGGGTGTTACACAGGGCGATGCGACGATTGCAAGCTATGCCGAGCAGTCCGGGCGCTCGGTCATCATCGTGGTGAACAAATGGGATCTGGCGGTGGAAGCCGCGCAAAACGCTGAGAACGTCGCTGAGAAGAACGCGCGGGGCAAGGCAAAGCGCGCAGCGGCCGGCGGCGTGAAGCAACGGCCTGTGGACAAGCACAAGCTGCTCTTTGATTACGAGAAGATGGTCCAGCAAAAATTCAAATTCCTGAGTTACGCCCCGATCATTTTTCTTTCGGCGAAGACCGGCGAGCGTACCGAGAAGTTGTACGCGCTGATCGACCACGTCGCCGAAGCGCGGAACCGGAAGGTCTCCACCGGCGAGCTGAACCGCTGGTTGAAGGAAGACGTGGATTTGCAGCGCGCGTCAACGCCAAAGGCCCGGCCGGTGCGGATCTATTACATGACACAGGCGAAGGTGGCCCCACCTGTGTTCTTGCTTTTCACCAATCAGAAGAAGCCGCTGCATTTCAACTTTGAGCGCTTTCTGGAAAACCAACTGCGCGCAAAATGGGATTTTACGGGCACCCCAGTGCGCTTTGTGCAGCGCCTGCGCAAACGCGAAGATCGCTCCCCGGCCGGAGGAGACGAAGAAGAGTAGATCCATCGGCTGTTTCATTCGGAGACGCCCCGCCGCCCCCTTTAAGTACTGTGGCTGCCCGTAACACACTCTGCTAAACTCACAACCTGAAAGCGGGAGCTCCCCTCCTCCGCGCTTTTTCAGGGTGAACCGAACTCCAAAATGAGCAGCGCAGCCTCAGTCGCGATCTCCGAGGAGCAGGACGAGAGGTATTACCGCATCGGCGAAGTCAGCCGCATCACGGAAGTGCGCCCCTTTGTCTTGCGGTATTGGGAAGAAGAATTTCCCATGCTGGAGCCGGTGAAGGGCCGCCAGGGCTATCGCCTCTACCGCCAGCAGGATGTGGACCTGGTGCTGAAGATCAAGCGCCTGCTCTACGACGAAGGCTTCACGATTGCCGGCGCCCGGCGCCATCTCCGCGACCTCGAAAACGGCGGTGGCCTCGAAGCAGCGGTCGAAGAGATTACCGCGTCCACCGTGGCCGAAGGCGAAGCGGTCAAGCTGAACCGCAAAATGCTGCTGGACCTGCGCGATTCCCTCCGCAGTTTCTTGACGCTGCTCGAAGGCAAGTGATACCGTGGAATTGGTAAGTTTGCGGCCCTTTTGCGCGGCCGCTGCGGTCGGGACGTAGCGCAGCCTGGTAGCGCGCACGCTTGGGGTGCGTGAGGTCGCGAGTTCAAATCTCGCCGTCCCGACCATTTTTCTCTTACTCCAACATGGCCCTCCTCTGGAAAACGCTGTTCCTGACTCTCTTAGCCGGTTCAATTCTTTTCCTCGCGGGGATTCTTTATTACCCCAAGCCTGAGCCCCAAAATCAGGGGGAAGCGCTCAACCGAATGATTGCGCTGCAGGAAGAAGACCGTTACGAAGAAGCAGTCAAGACAATACAGAGATGGTTGCAAAATGATCGGCGCGACGTTTCTCGCGACGGATGGATGTATCACCAAATCGCAATGGTTTACATCGTCGAGGCTTACAAGAAGCCGGAGACTAGGGGTGATTCAATCCATCAGGCCGAACTAAACCTCGAAAAGTCGCTCAGCCTTCATGACCAGCAGCAAACCGAAGACACGAACCCTGGCTTATACGGCATTGGAGGAGGATACGAAGTACTGGGAGACTTGTCTGACACGGGAAAATGCAACTTTTATGAGAAGGCACAATTATTATTTGAAAGACAGTTGCCCCTAATTAAGGGCGATACCTTTACAGCCTACGGCACGACTGTTCCGCTCGAACCCCTTCGGGCTGAAGTCAGAAAGCATCTCGTTGATGTTCGCCAGAAACTCTCAAGTTCAGGCTGCCCAGCAAACGAGAAGCAGTAAAATAAACAACCGACGAATCAGGGAGCGGTCGAGAGTAGTTTAGGCATGCTTGCCCCAGTGAAGAATCCCTGCTACACTACTAACTAGTCAGACTGGTCAGAATGGTGTCAAATGAAAAAGCGGCCTTCGATGAAGAGAAAAAAGCAGCGGACCAGTTCCAGCGCTGCCCCGGCAACACGATGGCAATTGCAGACGGCCAAGGCACGGTTCAGCGAACTGTTCCGCCGAACCCGGACAGAGGGTCCCCAATGGATCACAAAACAAGATAAAGAAGCCGTGGTTATGCTTCCAGCAGAGGATTTTGAGGCCCTTACTGCTCGTGCCAAGCAGCCCAAAAGCTTTGTGCAGTTCATGCGGGAATCCCCGTTGATGGGTTCTGGGATCAACCTGGAGCGCGAGGAAGACTACGGACGGGAAGTGGATCTGTGAGCGGTTTTCTCCTAGACACCAACATCCTATCCGAGACCGTCAAGGCGCAGCCAAACGCGAGGGTCTTGGCTTGGCTTGAGGCTTCCGACGAACAACTGTTTCATGTCAGTGTGTTGACGCTGGGAGAAATTCGCAATGGAATTGATTCTGCTCCACCATCAGCCCGACGTACGGCTTTGGAGTCGTGGTTGAGTCGAGATCTTATAATCCGCTTCGCCGGCCGTATATTGGGCGTGAATCAGGAAATAGCCGACCGGTGGGGAAGAATTACCGCGAAAGGCTCGGTGGCAGGCCGGCCTGTGCCAGCTATTGATAGCCTTTTGGCGGCGACCGCGCTTCATCACAATCTGACCCTGGTCACGCGCAATGCGAAGCATGCGTCGGCCACCGGCGCCCCATTCTTCAATCCCTGGGAATCCTGAATAGAAGACCTTTCCGAAGTTCGGTCCTGTTGCGACTACAATGTATATGTGGAGATTGTGCTGACGTGAAAAAGGCGCGGGTGTTGCTGACGAATGATGATGGGTACCAGGCGGCGGGGCTGAAGGCGCTGGCCGAGGAGTTGCGCACGATTGCGCACGTCAGCATTGTTGCGCCGAGTTGGGAACGAAGCGGGGCGGCGCAGAGCCTGACACTGCGGCAGCCGATTGTGTGCCATGCGACCGGGGAAGACGAGTGGGCCATCGACGGGACGCCTGCGGATTGCGTAATCGTGGCGCTGCACAAGTTGTTGAAAGAGCCGCCGGACATGGTGATTTCGGGAATCAATCACGGCGCGAATCTCGGCGAAAACGTCTATTACAGCGGCACGGTCGGCGCGGCGCGTGAGGCGGTGATTCATTACGTGCCCGGGCTTGCGATGTCGCTGTGTTCGAAGCGCGGCAAATCGGATTTTGCGCCAGCGGCAAAAATCGCGCGGCACGCCGCAGAGCTGATTCTGAAAGAGGGTTTGCCGCCGCAAGTGCTGTTGAACGTGAACGTGCCGGAAAACTGGAACGGCGCGGTGAAGTTCACGCGGCAATCGAAGAAAATCACCCGGACCGTTTTGCGCGAGGGCAAGGATCCGCGCGGGCAGGACTATTACTGGCTGAGCGAGCAGCGGATTGACAGCGGCATGGAGCTCGACGCTGAAACGGATTACGCCGCGATTTTTGCGGGAGAAACTTCGGTGACGCCGCTGCATTTGGACCCGACGCACACGGAGTCGCTTAATCATTTGAGCCACTGGGCGGCTTTACTCGCTTCGAAATAGTCCCCCACGAAAATCAATGCGCACGCGCGCAGGCATGGGCACGGTAGAATAACGGGGCTATGGTGGAGTCCTCTACCTACGACGTGGTCGTGGTCGGCGCGGGCGTGTTTGGCTCGTGGACGGCCTGGCATCTGGCGAAACGCAAACTGAAAGTTTTGGTGCTGGATGCGTACGGCGCGGCGCACGCACGGGCCAGCTCCGGCGGAGAGACCCGCATCATCCGCATGAGCTACGCGGCCGACGAAATCTATACGCGCTGGTCGCAGCGATCCCTCGCGCAATGGAAAGAGCTTTCGGCGGCATGCGGCCAGCCACTATTTCAGCAAACCGGCGTCCTGTGGCTGGATGGCGCGGACGACCTGCGGTTGCGTGAATCGCAGGCGACCATCGGGCGCTGCGGCATCCCACATGAGGTGATTGACAACGCGGAGCTCGCGAAGCGCTACCCGCAAGTGAATTTCGACGGCGTCAGCCGAGGCTTGCTCGAACTAGCGAGTGGCGTGCTGCTGGCTCGGCGAGCGGTGCAATCGGTGATGGAAGAAGCAAAGAAGAAAAACACTGAGTTCCTAATCGCCCAGGCGGTCACACCAGATGGCAGCGGAACGATCTCTAAGCTCGCCACATCCCTGTGCGGCGCTTTTTCCGCCGGCCACTTCGTATTCGCGTGCGGTCCGTGGCTCGGCAAAGTTTTCCCCGAACTGCTCGGCCAGCGAATCTTTCCTACTCGTCAGGAAGTCTTTTTCTTCGGTAGCCCCGCAGGTGACGCGCGCTTTGCCCCTCCACATCTGCCAACATGGCTCTTCAACCACGACGAAGTTTACGGAATGCCAGACATCGAGTCACGCGGCCTGAAAATGGCGCGCGACGTCCACGGTGAACGCGTGGACCCCGACACGCAGTCGCGCATCGTCAGCGCGGAAGGCGCGGAGTGGGCTCGCAACTATGTGGCGCGCCGGTTCCCAGCGCTCAAAGACGCGCCCATCGTGGAAACGCGCGTCTGCCAGTATGAAAACACTTCGAACGGAGATTTCCTGATCGACCGTCATCCGGACATGCCGAACGTCTGGTTTGCCGGCGGCGGCTCCGGCCACGGCTTCAAGCACGGCCCAGCCCTCGGCGAATACCTGGCCGCGCAAATCTGTGGCGAAGGAAAAGCGGAACCCCGCTTTTCCCTGGCCACAAAAGCAACACAGCAAAGGAGAGCCGTTTTCTAGCGTGCCATACTCCCCAACGAAACTTTCGCCAAGCGTTTACGTCTTTATCAGAGTAGGGGTTCGCCTCAAGCCTTTCCCACAGTCATTTCGACGATTCGGATCTAGGAGGAAGCATGCGAGGAGCACGAAGAGGAGCCGGGCAGGGTGTGCTGGCATTGCTGGGCCTGCTTTTGGCATTGACGCTTCCGGGAGTAGCAGCTGCGGCGGAAGAATTTCACGTTCCGGTGGAGTATTACAAGCTCCCGAACGGATTGCGCGTGGTGCTTTCACAGGATCACACTGCCCCGACAGTTTGCGTGGGCGTGTACTACCGGATCGGGTTCCGGATCGAGCCAAAAGACCGCACCGGCTTCGCGCACCTCTTCGAACACATGATGTTCCAGGGCTCGAAGAATCTGGGCAAAATGGAATTCATCAAGCTGATCCAGACCAACGGCGGAATTCTGAACGGCTCCACCCGATTCGATTTCACCAACTACTTCGAAGTAGTGCCGTCAAACAAGCTCGAAACGATTCTGTGGGCGGAAGCCGATCGCATGAGCGGCCTCGCGGTAACCGAAGACAATTTGAAGAACCAGCAGGGCGTGGTAGGCAACGAAGTGAAGGTGAACGTGCTGAACCGCCCCTATGGCGGCTTCCCGTGGATCGACCTGCCAATGGCCGCCAACACGAACTGGTACAACGCGCACAATTTCTATGGTGACCTGACGGACATCGAGGCGGCAAAGCTCGACGAAGTGAAGCAATTCTTCGACACGTATTACGCGCCGAACAACGCCGTGCTGGTGATCGTGGGCGACTTCGAAAACGTGGACGCCAAAAAAATGGTGGAAAAATATTTTGCCAGCATCAAATCCGCGCAGGTGCCGCCGCAACCCGACCTGAGCGAACCCCGGCAGGAAAAGGAAAAGATCGTTGTGAAGAAAGACCCGCTCGCGCCCCGTCCGGCGATTGCCATCGGCTACCAGATGCCGGAGCGCAACACGCCGGAATATTACGCGATGGGGCTGCTGGAGCAGATGCTGATTGAAGGCGACGACAGCCTGCTCCGCCAGGAGTTGGTGCAAAAGCGCGGACTGACCGACAGCATCGAGGGCGGCATCAACATGCTCGGCAACATGTTCAACTACAAGGGACCGATGCTTCTGGCCGCGGACGTCACCTATGACCCGACAACAAAGCCGGAAACGGTGATCGAGGCCATCGACACGGTGTTCGAGCCTCTGCGAACCAAGCCCGTCGACCAGAAATCGCTCGACCGCGCGAGGGTGAAACTCCGCTCTAGCCTCTACGACACGATGGGCGAGTTCGGCGGCTTCGGCTTGATGGATCTGCTCGCCAGCTTTGCTCTCTTTGACGACAATCCCGCTCGCGTGAACGATCTGGTGAGCCAATTCAACAAAGTGACGCCCGAACTCGTGCAGAAAACGGCGCTGGAATATCTGCGCTCGACGAACCGCACAATCATTGAATTGCAACCCACACCGAAAGACGGCACAACACCGGCGAAAAACCAGTAGGCAAGGAGAAAGCGAATGAATATGACGATAAAAAAGCTGGGCCTGCTGGCAGTCGCGGGAAGCGTTCTGGGAATCACGCCTGCTCTGGCGCAAAAGCAAACGCCGCCCGAGGGTGGTTCGCCAAAAGCGTTCACGGTGCCGTCGAACGAAACCTATACGCTACCAAACGGGTTGAAGGTCACGCTGGTGCCATATGGAATTATCCCGAAAGCGGCAATCAGCCTGGCCGTGGATGCCGGAGAAATCAATGAGGGAACCGCCCGCACCGGCGTGGCGAGCCTGACAACTGACCTGATGAAGGAAGGCACGGAGAAACTGAGTGCTCAGCAAGTGGCCGAGGCGGCGGCGCGAATGGGAAGCACGCTGGAAGTGCACGCCGGCAAGGACCAGAGCAAGCTGGGAATCGACGTCCTTCAGGAGTTCGCTCCGGATGCGGTGAAACTGCTGGCCGACGTGGCGCAGCATCCGCGTTTGCCACAATCTGAAATCGACCGGCTGAAGAATGATGCATTGCGGCAGATCGCTCTCCAGAATTCACAACCACAAACGATCGCATTGGTGAGATTCCGGAAAATTCTCTACGGCGATCATCCGTACGCGACGGTGGTGCCGACAGAAGCCGACATCAAGAAACTGACCATTCAGGATGTAAAGGATTTCTACACCGGAAATTTCGGAGCGCAGAGGGCGCATCTCTACGTCGCCGGAAAATTCGACGCCGCGGCGGTCAAGAAGGCCATCTCGGAGAGTTTTGCAAACTGGAGCAAGGGACCTGCTCGCATGGAAAATGTTCCGGTGCTGAAGCCGCAGCGCGTGCTGGACGTGACGGACCGTCCGGGCGCGCCGCAATCCACCCTGATCGTGGGTTTGCCGGTGCCTCCCGCAACAAGCCCTGATGCCGTTTCCCTCATCGTGACTAACTCACTGCTCGGCGGCTCTTTCAATTCGCGCATCACCGCGAATATCCGCGAGCAAAAGGGCTACACCTATTCCCCGCGCAGCGAAATCTCTCGCCGCTATCACGATGGATATTGGGCGGAATCCGCGGACGTAACCACGCAATACACCGGGCCTTCGCTGAAGGAAATTTTTGGCGAAGTCACGCGCATGCAGAAGGAGCCTGTCACCGAGCCGGAACTGAAAGGAATTCAGAACTACCTTTCGGGAATCTTCGTGATCCAGAACTCCAGCCGCAGCGCGCTGATCGGGCAACTGGAGAATGTGGACTTCCAGGGGCTTGGAGAAAACTATCTGAAGACATATGTGGCGAAGGTGAACGCAGTCACTCCGGCGGTCGTCCAGAAGATGACTCAGGATTACATCAAACCGGAAGAGATGACCATCGTTGTCGTCGGCGACAAAGCGAAAATCACCGACCAGTTGACCGCGTTTCAGCCTTCGAAATAGCAGGCGCCAGGTAGCTTAAATCTTCTTCAAGCGGCGGCGGGAAGCGTCGGAAGCACGCGCGGCGTTTTCCTTCCGCCGCGCTTTTTCGACGTACAAATTCTGGTCGGCTTCCTTCAGAAGTTTTTCCACCCGTTCGCCTTCTCCGTGATAAACCGAAGCGCCGATGCTGGCGGAAAGGGGCGGGTGTTCCTGATCGGCGGCGAGCGTCTCACGAATACGAGTAGCCACGCGCTCGGCTTCTTCCTCACGCGCTTCCGGGAGAATCAGGGCGAACTCATCGCCTCCGTAGCGCGCGGCAGTGTCAATCGCACGGCAGTGGAAGCGCAGGATGTCCGCAACGCGGCAAAGTGCACGGCTGCCGACAAGGTGGCCATACGTATCGTTGATTTTCTTCAGTCCGTCGAGGTCGAGAAGCAGCACGGCAAAAGGTCGGCCGGTGCGCAGCGTGCGCTCCGTCTCGGTGTCCAGAACATCCAGCAGTTTGCGGTAGTTGGCCAGGCCGGTGAGCGGGTCGCTGGCCGCAAGATGCCGCACCTGCTCAAAAACTTTTGCGCTGTCAATCAACGAGCCGCCAAGCAAAATCGCGTAACTCATCACATTCATGGACTGCGCGAAAACGAACGGGCCGTCGAGCAGCTTGATCGACTGGCAAGCCGCGAGCTGCGCCGCCAGATTCAGCCAAACCGCCAGGTAGACCGACTTGTCGAATGCGGAATCCTGCAGATATTTGCGCCGGCGGTATCCAAACAAGGCAATCAGGAAAATGACCGCGGGGATCAGTTGCAACGGATTCGGGATGAACGCTTCGGGTTGATGCGAAACCTCAGGCGGAAGTTTGCGCAGCACGGCAGTAATCAGATAGGTCAGCGCGAGCACGGCGAAAAGTCCGCCGGCGATTTCCATCTTCGGATGCCGCGAGCGGGGCCGGAAGTGCTCCACCAGCAGGGCCATCGCAAAAAGAAGGGCCAGCAGCAGGCGGCTGATCCACCAGGCAACCGGCGCCCACAGATACCAGGTCTGCGACTCATGGATAAGCTGAAAAAAGAGGATGCTGGAAGCAATGAGCGTTGCGCCGGAAAGAAGGAATCCGGATCCGAGAATCAGCGAGATGCGATCCTGGGTGCCCTGGAACCGGACTAGCGCGACCGCGGCGAACACAAAGGCGAAAATACCAGTGGTGATTTGAAGATAGCCTTGCAGGATCGGATTGGGCCGCAGCGTGATTTCGCGCAGCCAGTCGGCGGCCAGGAAAATCAGCAGAAAACCCGCCGCGTGCAGCAGGATACGCTGGAACTGGCGCCGCTCGAAGATGTAAGAAATATCGCTCATATTGCGGCTCGGTTTAAGCCGGGCCGACCTTATCCTTTGTATATTCTATTAGACGCCAAACTGCGAATGGGTGTTACCTCCGAAATTCGGGCTGTGAGCCAAAAGATATCCGCTGTGGAAAATTAGCCGCACTGTACGAGGGGACAGGCTAACCGCCCCTTCTCCCGGGGAAGCGCGTCCGACGCCGGAAAATTAAAGCTTGCACGGGAAAGGCGCATTGCGCAATATAGCACTATTGAAACGATTCAATACGAGGCATTCCTTGACGAAGCATACCGCTAGAACCAAGCCTGCGGCGCGGACCCGGCAGACCAAGCCCGGCGAACACACCCTGCAGGAAATTCTTTCGCAACCCCGCATCTGGACCGAAACGGAAACTAAACTCCGCGAAGCACGGTTGCTCGAAAAGTTCTCCGATCTCTTTTCGCCGCGCAGCCCGTGGCTTTTTGTCGGTTGCGGTTCAAGCTACTGCCTTTCCCGCCTGATTGCCGCCCTGTGGACCAAGCATTTCTACATCCCCGCGACCGGCGTGCCGGCTTCGGAGTTGCTCTTCGCCCCGGAAGAGACGCTCCGGCGGCTCGGGGCGGAACAGGTTGTATTGATGTCGCGCTCCGGCGAAACCACCGAAGTGCTGCGCGCCGCGGAATTGCTGCAAAAACACCCTGCCGTCCAAACGCTCGGGGTCACTTGCAATCCTCAAAGCCCGCTGGAAACTCTGTGCACCCACTCATTCAAACTCACCTGGGCGGACGAAAAAAGCACGGTGATGACGCGATCGTTCACCGCCATCCTGCTGGCGTTTCAGAGATTGGGATTGCAATTCGTGGGCGACAACGAGTTCTCCGGAGCGCTCGATCAATTGCCGCAGCGCGGGCAGCAATGGCTGGACAGATACGCGAAAAGGATCCGGGAATTCGCGGCCAGGAAGAAATTTGCGGACTATGTTTTCCTCGGCCAAGGCGTGCACTACTGGCTGGCGCAGGAAGCTGGACTGAAGGTGACGGAAATGTCGTCTTCTTACGCGCAGGTACACCACTCGCTGGAATTCCGCCACGGGCCGCGCTCGATCGCCGGGCCTAACACGCTGATCACCTTTTTTATCTCCGAGGCCGCCGCCGAGGCGGAGACGCTGCTGGTGAAGGAACTGAAGGAGCTGGGCGCTGGAATTTGCGTGATCGTGAATCGAGCAACTCCGGAACTTAAAAAGCACAGCGACCTGCTGATCGAACTGTCGCTTGATGGACCGGAGTTTGCACGATACGCTGTGACCGCAATTCCCGCACACCTGATGGGAACCGCCATCGGCCTGCGCAAGGGCCTTAACCCGGACGCGCCGAAAAATCTCACGCGCGCCGTGGTGCTGGGCTCCAACGGCAGCAGACCGCCGAAAAGGAGAGGTGCTTGAGCACACAAGCTGGCGCCACCGACGCAGGGCCTCGCCTACGCAGAACCCTCACCCTCTGGAATCTGATCGTCATCGGCATCGTGATTATCCAGCCGATCGCCCCGATGGGAATTTACGGCGTCATCAATAATGCCGCCGGCGGCCACGTAGTCACCACAATCTTGATCGCCCTGGTGGCCATGTTTTTTACGGCGATCAGTTACGGAAAAATGGCGCGCGTGTATCCGAGCGCCGGCTCGGCGTACACCTACGTAGGCCAGGAGATTCACGCCGGCCTCGGTTACCTGACGGGCTGGGCGATGGTGATGGACTACATCCTCAACCCGCTGATCTGCACCATCATTTGCAGCAAACTGACGCAAAATATTCTGCCCGAGATGCCGTACTGGGCTCTCGCCATTTTCTACGCGGTGTTTTTCTCCGTTCTGAACCTTGGCGGTGTAAAGACCTCTGCCCGCATCAATGAAGTGCTTGCGGCCGGGATGACCGTGGTGGTGGTGATCTTTTTCGCGTTCGTCATCCGCTTCGTTCTCGGTTACCACCAGCGTGGCCCCAACTTCTTCACCGAACCCTTTTACAATCCCGCGACGTTCAACCTCAGCGCCATCGGGCGTGGAACGTCGCTCGCCGTGCTGACCTATATCGGCTTTGATGGTATCTCCACCTTTTCAGAAGAGGTGGAAAACCCGCGGCGCAACATCATGCTCGCCACCGTGCTGGTATGCGTCGTCGCGGGGGTCCTTTCCGCCGCGGAAGTTTATGCCGCGCAGCTCGTCTGGGGCTCCAAACCATTTCCCTCGGACAAGGTGGAATCGGCGTTCCCAATCGTGGCCCAGCAAATTGGCGGATTTTTTCTCTTCCACCTGCTGAATTTTACGGTCCTGATCGCAAACATCGGCTCGGGCATCGCTTCGCAGCTTGCGGCCGCGCGCTTGCTTTACGGAATGGGGCGAAATGATGCAATCCCGAAAAGCTTCTTCGGGAAGATCGAAGAAAAGCGTCGTATCCCTGCGAACAACGTGATGGTGATTGGTGCTGTGGCGCTGATTGGCGCTTTTCTCATCACCTACGAACGCGGCGCCGAGATGTTGAATTTCGGCGCGTTCATTGCCTTCATGGGAGTGAATGCGGCGGCCTTCGTTCATTATTACCTCCGGGCGAAGGAGAAAAAGCTGGGCAACCTGCTGATGCCACTCATCGGCTTCGTCGTGTGTGGCGTGATCTGGTGGAGTTTGAGTCCGCCGGCAAAGATTGCAGGCTCAATCTGGCTGGCATTGGGCGTCGCCTACGGAGTGTGGAAAACCTCCGGATTCCGCAAGCAAATGTCCTTTGAAATTCCGCCGGAAGAGTAAAACGCTCGCTCCAAGCGACAATCCCAGCCAAATTGTGGAGGTGCCGTTCCCTTCGGCCGTTCAGCGATTAACGGTTGAATGAACGTGCTTTGGATTTGCTATTTCAGGGGTTGTCGCCGGATGATAGGCGCGCGAGGCGTGGGAATGAAGGCAAACAGCAGGCGCGGGCTGGTCACCATGCGGGATGTCGCCAAGGCTACGGGCTTTTCCCCGGCGACGGTTTCCATTGTCCTGAATAATGCGCCGCTGGCCCGCTACATCGCCTCCGGCACCAAGAAAAAGATTGAAGAAACGGCGAAGCGGCTGGGCTACCGGCCGAACGCGATGGCCCGCTTCCTGCGCAGCAAGCGGAGCCAAAGCATCGGGGTAATGCTGACCGACGTGATGGACCCCTTCTGCACCCCGATTTTGCGCGGCATCGAGAACGCCCTCTACCCGCTCGCCTACCTTCCGATTTTCTCCGACGCCCATAACCAGCGCGAACGGTTCGAGCGCTACCTGGAAATGCTGCTCGAGCGGCACGTGGACGGCCTGATCGTGGTGGCCAACTGGCTGCTCGTCGACATTCACGTTCTTGCGGATTTGAACAAAGCGGAAGTTCCGACGGTCACCATTGGATGGGAAATTCCCGGCAACCGAGTGAGCTTCGCGATGGTGGACAACGAAGCCGGCGGGCGCATGGCGCTGGAACACCTTTATCAGCTCGGACACCGGCGGATTGCGTTTATCCTCGGGCCGAAACGTCTGATTGACAGCGCGCCAAGGTGGCGCGGAATTCAAAAATTTGCGCAGTCCGTGAAACTCGAAATCGATTCCTCGCTGGTGACACGCTTACCGGATGTGTTCGACGCCAATGCCAGCTTCGAGCATGGTTATCGCCTGACCGAGGAATTGCTGCAAAAGAAGAAAAAGTTCACGGCACTGGTGGCATTCGACGACCTGACCGCGCTGGGCGCGATCCGCGCGCTGGCAAAGGCCGGAATAAGCGTGCCAGAACAATGCTCGGTGATTGGCTTCGACGACATTGCTATTTCCGGACTATCGATCCCCTCGCTGACTACTGTGCGGCAGCCGCTCGAAACCATGGGGGCCGCGGCGGTAAATATCGTGATGGAAGCGATCAAAGCAGGGCACGAGAATCGCGACTGGAGCGTGGTGGCACAGAGACTGCACGCGGAACTTGTGATTCGGGATTCAACTCAGGCCATCTGAGCGAGACCAGGGAATTAGGCAACAAAAAAGGCGCGAGATTTTCGTCTCGCGCCTTTCTTGTTTTGAAACGCCAGTGATTACTGCCCGGCCGGTGGAATGAATACGGACGCGGGCACGAGGAATTCCACTTCCTTGAGTGCGCTCTTCACTTTTACGGACTGGTATTTTCCCTTCGAACCGCCGCTGCCGGCGAAAGTCAAAAGGTACTGGTTGTTCAGGTGCATGGCGATCTCATCCAAGTACGGCTTGATGGAAACGGGAGTCTGCGTACCCAGAAAGTAGGATTCTGCGCCGGTGTCCTGGGAGAGCTTGTCCAGATTGTTCTGCGCGTTGTTTCCAAGGCGGAAAGAATGTCCGCGGTGGCTGGCGCTCGGATAGTAAATCGTCCAGATGTTGGTGTTCTGCCGCTCAGCGCGAGAGATCAGCGGATCGAGGTCGGGATAAAACGGGCCAAAACCAGGTCCGCGGAAAAAGTCGATGCCCGACGTAATCAGGAGCACCGAGCGGCGGGGGCCCGTTTTCGGCCAGCGCTTCAACAGGTCAAGGGTGCCAAGATAGGGGCTGGACCCAACTGAACCAATTCCTATGGGTAGGCGCAGCGCCTTGGCGGCAAGTTCGTGGTTGGGGGTAAAGTCCTGCATTACTCGCGTGCCATTGTCAGTGATGTAGCCAACCATGATGGCTGTGGAAGGCGGTTGGGCCATGATGAATTCGCGCAGATAGTCCCATTGGCCACCCGCCGAGTTGTCGATGGAATCATCGATCAGAATGGCCAGGAAGAGCGAGTCTCCTTTCTTCCAATCGCCAATCTGCTTGCGGTCCTTGCCTTGAAACAGCTGAACATCATCCTTCGGGATATTCGAAACATCGGCATCTTTCTTGCCCACGGCGGTAACGGTGAACGTAGCGTTTCCCGCGGCCGCCTGAGGTTGAGCATTTGCCGATGGTGAAAACAGTAATGCTGCGGTAACCACCGCACCAAGGAATGTACTGAGTCTGGGTTGTTTCATAAATAAATCTCCTCTTGTGTTGCTACCCAGTTAGATGCACGAAATTCAAAAAGCATATATCACGTCTAGGTAAAAAGTCTCGGTTATGGGCCCGCCGCTCGCCTGAACGGCCTTGCCCCGTCCTTACCGCAACTTTTCGCGCACCTGCGTGTTTTAATGTGTTGCGGAGCACTCCGCGCGATTCCCGTCGATGCTGCACGGCGGGCGAAAAATCCACATCTATTCGGCTGCTCTTCGCCATTCAGGCATGCCCGGGAACGGCGCACTCTCGCTCCTCAACGGTCCTTCGCTTGAAACTTTGCAAGCTATCGTCCGCCCGCATCTGAATTAGAATAGGGTCGCGAACGGCGGTTGCGCTTTTGCCCCGTCGAGGAGAGCTGAACAAACAATGGCGCTGATGCGGTCGATACTGCTTACCGCCTCCCAAAATAAGTGGCTGCGGGAAAACGCGGTGAACTATCCGTTTGTGCGGCGCAGCGTTTCGCGATTCATGCCGGGAGAAAGCCTGGATGCGGCGATGGGAGCGGCGCGGGGCCTGGAACAGAAGAAAATTGGCAGCATCTTCACGAATCTGGGCGAAAACGTCAAGAACCGCGCCGAGGCCGTGCGGGTCACCGATCATTACCTGGAGGTCTTGCGGCGCATTCATGAATCCGGCCTGAACACCGAAATATCCGTGAAACTGACGCAACTCGGGCTCGATCTCTCCCCCGATTTCTGCTTTGAGAATCTGGACAGGATTATCGCTCAGGGAAAAAAAGAAACCATCGTCTGGGTGGACATGGAAGCAAGCTCGTATGTAGAGGCGACTCTGGATATTTACAAACGAGCGCTCGTGAAATATCCAAACGTCGGGATTTGCCTCCAGGCCTATTTATATCGCACGCAGAAAGACGTTGCGGCATTGCTGCCCTTGCGGCCATCGATCCGGCTGGTCAAGGGCGCCTACAAGGAACCGCCGGAAGTCGCCCACCCGAAAAAACAGGACGTGGACGAAAATTACTTCACGCTGGCAACTGCATTGATGGCCGCGCAAGCGTCAGGCCACTGCCCGCGCGCGGCTTTCGGCACGCATGACGTGAAATTGATCCGGCAGTTGGCGGAGCACGCGGCCCGGAACGGATTTGCGAAAAACAATTTCGAAGTGCAGATGCTCTACGGAATTCAGCGCGAAGAGCAGGAGCGCCTGGCACGCGAAGGTTATCGCTCTGCGGTGCTGGTGGCGTATGGCACATATTGGTATCCGTGGTTCGTCCGCCGCCTGGCGGAGCGGCCGGCAAATTTGTGGTTCATGGCGCGAAATCTGTTCGCTGCCTGAACCAGTGGAGGTGTGGATGCGAAGCCTGCGGGCAGTCCTTGTGGTCGCGGCAGCGGCATTTCTGTCGGCGGCGGGAAGACCCGAACCCGAGTGGAAGCAGCTTTTCAACGGCAAGGATTTGACCGGCTGGAAGCACGTCGGGCCCGGTGAGATGACGGTGACCGACGGACTCATCGAAACGCATGACGGAATGGGACTGTTGTATTGGACGGGCGGGAAGATTGGCCACTGCAAGCTGCGCGTGGTTTTCAAAATGCGCGATTTCAACGACAACTCCGGTGTCTACATCCGCATCCCGATTGAGCCACTCGAGCCTTGGATGCCCGTGTATTACGGCTTTGAAGTGCAGATTGACAATCATCCGGAGGCTTCCGGCGAAGACGAATATCACATGACAGGCACCCTCTATTCGCTCACCAAGCCGCTGGCAAAACCGGCAAAGCCGGGCCCCGAGTGGAACACCATGGTGATTACGATTGACGGGCCGCACACAATCGTCGAGGTGAATGGCGTGAAGGTCACGGACTATCACGAGGGCGACCCGGTCCCAGCGCGGAAGTTTGATTTCGAGCCCCAGCATGGCCCGCGGCCGGACGAGGGCTACTTTGGCCTCCAGAATCACAGCAAGAACGACGTGGTGTTTTTCAAGGAAGTGAGCATCCAGCAACTGCCATAGCAAATGATGTACAAAGCAAATCTCGAAACATGGAGACAATTATGAGCAGGAAACAGTGGAGCCGGAGATCGTTTCTGCAAGCCAGCGCCGGTACAACCGGCGCGATGGTGGCCACACGAAGCATCGCGCTGGAACCCATGAAGATTCCCGGCGCGTTGGAGGGGACAGCGCTCGAGCGCGTTCGCTTCGGAATTATCGGCATCGGGATGCAGGGCTCCGGCCTGCTTACGACAGCAGTCTCCCTCCCCGGCACGGAATGTGTTGCTGCCTGCGATCTCTACGACGGGCGGCACACTCTGGCCAAAGAGATTGCCGGGCCGAAGATCAAGACCACACGGCGCTACCAGGAACTTCTGGACAACAAGGAGATCGACTGCATCATCGCTGCGGTGCCAGACCACTGGCACAAGCAGGTGGTCGTGGATACGGTAAACGCGGGAAAGGACATTTACTGCGAGAAGCCGATGTCGCACAACGCCGAGGACGGCGTCGCCATGGTGGCGGCCGCCAAAAAGACGGGGCGCATCGTGCAGATAGGTTCACAACGCGTGAGTTCGGTGATCTGCGCAAAGGCGAAAGAGCTTCTGGCGAAAGGAATCATCGGCGAACTCAATCTCCTCGAAGGCTCGCTGGGCCGTAACGACCCGACCGGCGCGTGGGAGTACCCCCCGCCATTCGATCTTTCCCTGCAAACGCTGGACTGGGACACCTGGCAAGGCACGGTGCCCAAACGCGAATTCGACCCCAAGCTCTTCGCGCGCTGGCGCTGCTGGAAGGAATACGGCACCGGAGTTGCCGGCGATCTGCTCGTGCACCTCGTCAGCGGGATGAACTACATGCTCGGATGGAACGAGCCGCCGGTGCGTGCCACTGCGGCCGGCGGCATTCTGCGCTGGAACGACGGGCGCAACATGCCGGACGTGCAGGCCGTGATTTACGAGTACGGAAAAATTCCCGTCTATCTGCGCCTGAATCTGGGTTGCGAAACCCCCGAGGCCTACCGGTTCCAGGGCTCAAAGGGAATTCTCGAGGTGACCGAAAACACGATCGCCTATTTCCCTCAAAGCGGCGAGAACACTGCGCCCAGCTATTACGCGAACGGCTTTCCCCATGAGATGCGCGCCGCGTATTACAAGAAGTGGCATGAAGACAATGATCCCGCGCCTGGCAAGGAGCCGATTGCGGAAGGTTACACGTACAAAGGCGATTCGTGGGACGATCTTCGTCCTCACATGTGGAATTTTCTGCAAGCAGTGCGCACCCGAAAACCAGTGGTGGAAGACGCCGTCTTCGGCCACAACGCCGCTCTGGCATGCCACATGGCCAATGAATCGTATTTCCGCAACAGCAGCGTAACGTGGGACGCAGCGAGCGGCAAAATTAAAGGATGAGCGACTTTTGAGTGCGAAAGCGCAGCTTTCGCTTTACGGTGTAAACATCGTCACCCAACTTAACTTTCGCTTCAACGCGCCAATCTCAACAGCGGTGGCTTCGCCACCGCACCCCAAAAAAGGCGAGCCCTTACTTGGCGCGGTGAAATTCGACGTAATCGCGCCCATGATAAATGCGATAGTTCCCCGCCCCAGCGGCCGCCGTAAACTGCATTGGCACGGGGCGCTTCATTTCCGTGTCTTTCGCCGAGGCCGCTTGCAGAACATCATTGGCGCCAAGATCCATCACCACGAATTTGTTGCCTTCCAGAAACCCGATTCCATAGGCCCCGGGCTTGAGCGTTTGCCCGCCGATCTCGACCGGCACTTCGTTGATCAGATACGCCTGATACTTTTCCCGAATGGCGGTGGAATAGCCGGAGCTATCCACAAGTCCGGCAAAAATGAGAAATCCATCGGCATAGCGAACGCCGCCGGTGTTGCGCGCCTGCACCGGTGCAATCTGCCCGCGAAAAAACACTTTCTCCGGCAATAGTTTGCTCCCGACATCGGCCGCGGTGAGAATCGCTTCCTTTGCCGGAGTCGCTGGCGTTTGAGGCTGGGCGAGCGTTACAGCGGGGACGGCCAGAAGCATGGCTGCGAGCAGGCGGAGCGGCGTGCGAATCCTCATGGAATTCTCCTTATACGATATTTCAAATTCGTGAGCCGCTTGATTGTACAACCGGGCGGCGAGCGCCGGAAAGCTAATCGCCATCCTCGCAGGCGTTTCGCGCCTTAGACCATTGCCGAACTTCGTTCCGAGTAAGGTAAAGTATTGGGATTGTGATTATCAACCTGGCGCGCCGCGCGCACGACCATAATTGGGAATTGGACCCGATTACCAGGTCCCTGCTCGATACCGATTTTTACAAGCTGCTGATGCTGCAGTTCATTTGGAAGCAGTTTCCGAAGACCACCGCTTCCTTTTCCTTCCTCAATCGCTCCGCCGAAGTCCGCCTTGCCGATTTGATCGACGTCAATGAACTTCGAGAACAACTGGAACAAACAAAAAAGCTCCGATTCCACAAGTCCGAGCTGATCTGGCTCGCGGGCAACACCTTCTATGGGCGCCGCGGCATCTTCGAACCCGCGTTCCTCGAGTGGCTCGAACGCGACTTCCGCCTTTCCGACTATGAGCTGAGCGTCCAGGACGGCCAGTTCTCCCTCTCCTTCCACGGCCTTTGGACGGCTACTACGATGTGGGAAATTTATGCTCTTTCGGCCATCAGCGAACTGAAGACGCGCGCAAACCTGAAACGTCTCAGCGAATTCGAGCTGGATATTCTCTACGCCAGGGCCAAGACCAAGCTCTGGGAAAAAATGGAGCGGCTGCGCTGCACACCCGGTTTACGGCTCAGCGACTTTGGAACGCGCCGCCGCCACAGCTTCCTTTGGCAGGAATACGTCGTCAAAGCCATGAGCGACGTCCTCGGCAACACGTTCGGCGGAACCTCCAATACCTATCTCGCATATCAACACGACCTCGAAGCGATCGGCACGAACGCGCATGAGCTTCCCATGGCCCTGGCAGCGATGGCCAGGAATGACGAAGAACTTAAGACCGCGCAATACCGCCTCCTGGAAATGTGGCAAAAGACTTACCAAGGCGAACTGCTCATCCTTCTCCCCGACACTTTTGGCTCGACGCAGTTCTTCAACAGTGCCCCAGATTGGGTGGCGGACTGGACGGGTCAGCGCGCGGACAGCAAGGATCCTTTTCTCGCGGGCGACGAGTACATTGCCTGGCTTGAAAAAAGAGGGCGCGACCCCCGGCAAAAGCTCTTCATCGCCTCGGACGGCCTCGATGCCGACACGATTCTCGGACTGCATGCCCATTTTTCCGGAACAATCCGCGAAGGGTACACCCCCTCCGATTTCCGCCAAGCCAGCGATTTTCTCGACGACAAAAAGTGGATGCTTGGACGCCGCATCCGCTTCAGCGCAGGCTGGGGCACGCTACTGACCAACGATTTTCGCAACTGCAACCCACACGGCGGCGCGGACTTCGACCCGCTGAGCCTGGTGTGCAAGCTCAACGATGCCGATGGCCGGCCAGCCGTGAAACTCTCTGACAACTTTCAAAAGGCCCTGGGCCCGCGCACGGAAATCGAGCGCTACCAGCGTGTGTTTGGCCTCGCGGGCGTCGCCGAGGCGCCGGTTGTAACTTAGCGGAAACGCGGACTCGCGTTCTCCGCCTTCCTCTTCGCGAATCCGCAAACTCACTTCCTCCATCCTTGGCCTACAATTTTCTTCATCGAGTCTTCGATAAGCAATATTTCAGCTGGTTTTCCGTAGTCCATACGCGCAAAAAAAAGAGCCGGCTCAGGATCTGAGCCGGCTCTTCTGGTCAGGTAGGTTTACTGCGGAGTCGTTGATGTAGCGATCGGCTGCAGGACAATCGTACCGATTGTGGTGCCGATCACTTCGCCGGATACGATCAATTCAACTCGGCGATTCTGCTGGCGCCCTTCCGAGGTGTCGTTGGACGCTATGGGCCGCGTCTTCCCGAAACCATGCGCCGTGGTCGATGATGCGGGAACGCCTTGCTGAGTCAGGAAGCTGCGGACACCTTCGGCACGCTGCTCCGAAAGTTCCTGATTGTATAGTTCGGTTCCAACGCTGTCGGTGTTGCCTTCAACGGCAAGCCGCAGGGAAGGATAGGCAAGCACGATGCCCGATATTTTGGCTAGCTTTTCGCGTGCCAGCGGGCGAAGCGTGTATTTGCCGGAGTCAAACAGAACGTCCGACATGTTGACGACCAGGCCCCGTGCGGTGTCGCGCGTTTCCAGGATCAGGTTGAACTGCTGCAGCAGGTTGGCGCGAAGTTGTTCGCGATCACGCATGGCCTGTTGCAACTGCGCGTCGGAGGAAGCAGCGGCGGCGCGATCCCGGTCGGAATCGGCTTCTGCAACGTGTTGCTTATGCTGCGCATCGTTGCGGTCTCTCTCGGCGTCGGCCTGTGCTTCAGCCGATTGCTGGGCTGCCGCTTGCGCGTTGTTATTCTGGCGATTTGCCTCGTTGCGCTCGTGATCGGCCTGAGCGCTAGCGGCTTCGGCGTTGGCGCGGCGTTGGGATTCGTCATCCGCGCGGTTGTTCGCGGCGGCTTCCCGTCCTCTTCCCGCCCGGCGTTCGCCCTCGGCGCGCTCTTCGTCCATATGCTTCACGGAGATTTCCCGCGCGTCTTCTGCCGTCTGTACCACTTCGCGCGACGTCGAAATCAGCGCTTTCCTGTTTTCATGCCTGGTTGAGGCCATCGCGTCCGCCTCGTTCATCTGGCGAACAGCCTTTTCGTAGCTCTCCGAGGCGTATCTGTCGGCGCCTGCGGATTTCGCAATGCGCACGGCGTTGCGCGCTTCGAAAAATTCCAACGGCAACTTGGCGCTCAGCACCACTGGGTCGAAGTTGTAGCCTGTGGGGATGTAGCCGCCACGATCGATTAATTCATACTTGGCGTCTACGAATTCGGTACCCCCCGCGGTATCCCGGCGAACGGCATTCTCAAGCACAACCACGTTGCTGGGACGCCGCACGGCATAATAAGGTTCCGCGGTTACGATCAGCGCGAAAGCTTGCAGGTCCGTGGTCACGTCCAGCTTGCTGCGGTGGTTTTCGCCCACCAATACTTCACCGATGTTTACCGGCCGGCCTTCCGGCGAAATCGCCCACAACACGTAGGTCAGATATTCGTTGCCGAAGCTCGTGGGCCTGCCCAGCCCGGAGAATTCAACTTCGATTTCCAATGCCCCGCGCTTGCTCTCGACTTTAGCCTCGCCCGCTCCGCCAGGCATTAAATCCGTGCCCTGGAAATTGATCTTCGTGGCCCCACTGCGGTGCTTGTAGCTGACCGCCTGCGTCGTCCGGCTCACCACATTCGTCCGATACTCCGGTGCAGGATTGCCGGGGTCTACCCGCACTTGCGACTCGGTCTGCGCTCGCGCGGAAACACCGAGCGCCATTACCGCCATCAAAGTGATACTCGAAAGCTTGAACATAAGTCTCCTTCTAAGAATCTTGAGACTCAAGTATCAGGCTTCCGATGCCTCATTACTGTGCTGTTGTGCACGTTTGGAAAGAAACAGGAAAGGAACCAAGTTCGGGATGTCGCTAAGCGGTGGGAATTTGAGAATTAGACGACCACGAGTCAACGCGCGCTCAATCACGTTCTTATCTGCAACTTGACTTTCCTCGTTTTCAGGCGCGGGTGGGCGCAAAGCCGCCGCGAAACGGAAGCAACACAATAAGCGTAAAAATTCCCAGGGTGGTTCCAAACGGAAGATCAGACACCGACAAGATTGCCGCAACCAGCGCCAACTTGCGTGCCGCCCTGTGATTCGCCAGAAGTGCCAGGCCGGCAAATAGCCCAAATAGACCGCACACAAACGACAGCACTACGATAACTGCATAAAAGACGTGGAAATCCGCCATCAGGCTGAACGCATCCGGCACACGGCCCAGCAGCGCACCAAACATCACCGTAGCCGTCCCGCTATACACAAGGAGACAAAGCCCCATGATCAGCCGAAAGACCCCATACACGATCCAACAAACACCCACAGTTTGCCGATGACCACTCAGGTTGCCCGTTGCTGAATCATCCAACGCCATCTCTGGCCCCCGACGGATCGCTTCATTCCGTTCGTTCTTCACTTGATTAGTAGCCAATTCCTTGGCTTCCGTCTGTCCAGTTTGGTACATCCGCCTGCGCAATGCCTGCGCAAGGCTCGTCCGTTCGCATCCCCGATGCTCATCGGGATGCTCTCTGTGTCGCAAACCTGTTCAGTGAAATAGTTGAAATAAAGGTTTGAAGTGGTCGGGGCGAAAGGATTTGAACCTTCGACCTCCTGGTCCCGAACCAGGCGCGCTAGCCAGGCTGCGCTACGCCCCGACTGTTATACTCGTTTGCCTCATTGCAAACTAAGCAGGACTTCTAGACTATCACAGCTTCGCGCTTCCAAGCTACAGCGGTCCTTTTCTGAAGCAATCCTTCTCCGCTCTAGCGCACTAGGACCGGGGACCTGCTTTCCCGCTCAGACCTGCCCGCAGTCTCTAGGCCCGTTCCAGGAATGCCCATCGCAGGAAAAAAACGCCGGGAAGCCTGTGCCTCCCGGCGGCGTCAATGGCCGATCTGTGCTGCTCAGAACGTTAATCGCAACGCTAGTTGAATGATGCGCGGCTGAGGATCATACGTCGAGCCTGACCCCACACCAGTGGACAGAATCTGTCCAAATTGGGACGGGTTGGTAATATTCACGCCCTGCGTATTATCGCCTCCTGGATTCTGAAAATTGGCGTGGTTGAAAATGTTGAAGAATTCCGCTCGAAACTCCATTTTCATCCGCTCGGTGATGGCCGTCGTTTTGCTCATTGACAGATCAAAGTTGATATAGCCCGGTCCACGGAGGAAGTTCCGCGGTAACGTGCCGTACGTGGCCAAGGATGGATTTGCGACAACTTGGTCATTCGATGGGAGGATCGTAGGCCCCGGTGTGCACGGAAGCGGGTGATTGGAATCTCCACACTGAGCTTTACTGAAACTGGTCGGATTGAACCAAAAGTTGCCAGTCGCGCCATTAAACGTTTGAGTCTGGCGCGGATCGAGAGTGTTGGTTGGGCCCGTGATGTTCGCATGGACGTTGTACGGATCTCCAGCCCCCGAGGGACCTTCAGCACCGGGATTGAACCTGTCTCCAAGCCTTGAAAAAACATCGAATGGAAAGCCTGAGCGCCACGTCACGATCGGAAAGAGGCTCCACCCTTGCGTCAACCGCTTTGGCCCGGAACTCCACAGTTGGTCCCACGGCATGTCCCATCCGCCGCTGAAGGTGATTCGATTCCGGACGTCCTGATCGCTCGACGAACGGAATAGATTCGGATTGTAAGTGGGCACATTGCTATTCCTCTGCCGGAACCCGGACACGTTATCGATACTATGCGCGAAAGTGTACGCGAATGTGAAATAGGTCCGGCCCAAATAACGCGTATCGGCAATTTGTCGCGTCACACTGGCCTGCAAGCTGTTGTAACTCGCTTTCGAGACGTTCCTGAACTCCGGCAACGTTGCATAGCTGCAGGTGCCCGTGGCGTTTGACGAACTGTTCCCCGATTCATCCAGGCAAGAGTTGTTACCGGAGACGAGATTCAAGACTCGGTCTGTCGTTCCAAGGATAAATGGATTGATGTCCTGCAGCGAAGTTAGGCCGTGAGAGCTGCTGCCCACATAACTCACTTCCACAGCCGTATGCGGCGCGAACTCGTGTTGCACGCTCAGATTGTATTGATACGTGTACGGAGTCTTCAGGTGCGGGTCCACCAGGTAAATGGCTCCTCCCCCATTGATCGGCAAAAAACCGGCCGCGCCGAAATCGAGATTTGAGGGCGGCGTGCGAGAAGGAAAAGAATTCGTGGTTCCGGTGGCTGCGAAAGGATTTTGAAAATACGAAACGTCGCTGGCTTGACTGGAGGGGACCGTCGGAAAGAAGAGCCCTGCGGAACCAAAGAAGGGAGGCTGGCCGTTGAACTGCAAATTGTCCTCGCCCTTCAGAATGTCGTAGAACATTCCGAATCCGCCACGAAGGCTGGTCTTGCCGTTTCCTTTCGGATCCCACGCAAATCCAATGCGTGGCGCCCAGTCATTCTTATCCGGAAAGTTCACACCTCTCGGAGCGTTCCGGTCTCCGGGGAATAACATGCCAATGGGGGCATTCACAAAAACGGTCGACGGTGTTGTAACACCCGGAATAACCGAGAACGACCGCCCCTTTGTATCCAGCTTCGGCGAATTGTATTCGTAGCGGACTCCCAGATTCAGCGTAAACCGCTTGGTCAGTCGCCACTCATCCTGCAAAAATCCAAAATACGACTTGCTTCGGATATTCGAAGGCGCCGCGGGGAACTGGAAATACGAACTGGGGATCCCCAACACGAAATCGGCGAGAGAATTACCCGATCCGGAGCCCCCGCCTCCCGTAAAATCCCATTCGCCGTTCACATAAAAGTCGTAAACCGTGTTGTTCTGATACGTGGAGACGCCACCGCCCATCTTCCAGTTGTGATGCCCGTGAATGTAGCTCAGCGTATCTGTAAATCCATACGTGTTATTGATTTCCTTTGTCGGACCTTGTTCGCTGTATCCCACGGATAGGCCGTTATCAAAGAACAGGTTTGGTGGGCCCGTGGATTCATCGGGGGTGGTACCGATACCTAGCTTCGCCGCCGTAAAAGATGTCGCCCCTCCCGAAGGGATTTCCTGCTTGTGATTATTGCGCTGAATGAAAAGACGGAATTCATTCACCATGCTCGGCGTAAGCGTGCGGTTGTACGAGAGGTTTCCGAAATAATTATTGTCCCCGTTGAGGTTCGGAAACCCCGGCACGGTCGCAAATGCAAATGGGTTCAATCTGGGGTTGCGAAAGCCGCCAAGAGTGACGCTTAGTTTATCGCTCTGAGTGATCAGGAAATCGAACTTCATCGTAAGTTCGTTGCTGTTGTCTGTCCGTGCGCCCTGGTAATCGCCCGATCCAGTTGGACTCGTCGGAATCAGTCCGGCAGCAATGTAGTTCCTCGAAACTGGATTGATCTTGGTCGGATCAATGACACCATTAAAAGCCAAGGTCGAATTCGATTGAAAAAATGAATGAGCGGCCGTCCCGCAAGAAGTCCCATCGGCAAGTTTTGGGTCATTGGTGGGATTTGGCACATTGTGATTTAGCCCGCTGAGAAAACAAACAACTCCAGGATCCACCCCGCCGTTGGAAGCCGCCTGGGAGAAATCTCCATTGAGTTCCGCGGGCGTAAACACCGTTCCCGCCCCGGTTGGTGCTTGCGCGGAAAGTCTCTGTCCTTGATACCCCACGAAAAAGAAGAATTTATCCTTCTTGATCGGCCCGCCAAACGTCCCTCCGTACTGGTTGCGCTTCAATACATCGCGCGGCAATCCGCCGGCGTTGTTGAAAAATGAGTTGGCGTTGAATGCATCGTTCCGCAGAAATTCGAAGGCGCTTCCATGCCATTCGTTCGTCCCGGATTTCGTCACGACGCTGATTACGCCACCGCCATTGCGCCCATATTCCGCGGAGTAATTGCTCTCCAGGATGCGAAACTCTGCGATCGTGTCCGGGTTCGGATTGAAAACCACCCCATTGCTCAACAAATTGTTGTTCAGCGCGCCATCCAGCAGGAAAGTGACGGAATCTGTCCTGCCTCCCGCTATGCTATAGGTTCCAGCGCCGGTGTTGTCCGAATTCGTCTCGGTCACCCCCGGCTGCAACTTCGCTAGGTCCAGTACGTTTCTTCCATTAAGAGGCGCTCGCTGAATGGTCTCCCCCACCACGCTCATTCCGATCGTTTGGTTGACCGTCTCAATGTTGACGGCCTGCCCGCTCACTTCGATCGTTTCGCTCACTTGGCCGACCTCAAGCTGCGCATCGAGTCGCAGCGATTGGTTGATCTGTAGGGCTTCTCGATCAAATGCCTGTCTTCTGAACCCGGCGTGTTCCACCGTTACCTTGTAGTTTCCGATCGGCAGCGAGAGAATTTGGAAGAATCCATCTTTATCGGTGCTCGTATCATGCGAAATGAACGTGCCCAGATTGGTAGCTGTGACTTTGGCGCCCAGAATCGCACCCCCACTCTGGTCGGTCACATTCCCCACAATCCGTCCCGTTGCCTCCTGCGCCCGTGCGCCCGTCACAGCCAGCATCGCGATTGCAAGAAAGGCAAAAAAAATCCGTTTCGTGCAGAAGGACAAGTCCATAAACCGCTCCTTTTGCGCAGCTTTATATTTGAATTTTCAGCACGAGTCGGGAAAAGCCAGGTTCCCGCAAAGACCAGAAAACCTAGCTCGGTCGTTGACGGAGAGAGAGCACACTACCCCTGAGCAACTTGCTTCACCACTCGCATGCACCGGAATTGCCCTACGTTTTAGGACAGAACAGGGAGTATGTCAAGAAGGATACGCTGATAGCTGGACAAGGAATTTTAAATACACGGATGAGTAGGAGGGCTGAGGGGGTCGAAAGAAGCCGCCGGAGAGTGCTGACTCTCCGGCGGGATCGAGTGAAGAGGAACAGAATTAGAAGGAGTATCGCAACGCAAACTCCATCACCCGCGGCTTGGTAAGCGTTCCAGAGTACAACCCGACGGAACTCGGATTCGTAAGGGCGCCGTTGAAGGTTATGGTTGCGGCATCAAACCGCACGGAATTGGTCAAGTTGTAAGCAAAAGCGCTGAAGCGCAGGTCCTGGCGCTCGGTGATATGGAAATCTTTGTTAAGGCCCGCGTCAATCCCGAAGAAGCCTTGCCCGCGGAAAATATTGCGCGGGCCGGATTCACCGGGATAGGGAAGGCGCATAACACTGTTCCAGTAATTGGAAGTAGCCGTCGGATCGTTAGCCGCGGCTCCG
>Ga0210402_10000109_pt1 | contig 90391 bp, 78 predicted proteins | sample IncBWC7MmetaG_FD_161055 | JGI IMG/M metagenome (GOLD analysis project Ga0210402, IMG submission 161055) | Forest soil microbial communities from Barre Woods Harvard Forest LTER site, Petersham, Massachusetts, United States - Inc-BW-C-7-M | ecosystem: Environmental > Terrestrial > Soil >...
CCCCGTCTCGCCCTTCCGCTTTACCCAGGCTGGCCGCACTGGCTGGGAGCGCTGCTGTTCGGGCTGATGCTCGTGCTGCTGGTGCTGATCGTCTCGTGGCTTCTGCGCGCCTGCTCGCCGGTCGATCCGTCGCTCAACGTCGCAATACTCGAAACCGATGCGCCACCCGCTGCTCCGTCGCCTCCCGACATCACGCCAGCGCTCCGGGCCTCGCTCGACCAGACCATGGCCGACGGCAAAACGCTCGCCGGCGAGCTGGCGAGCCTTCAGGCCGAGTTCAAGATCAAGGTCGCGTCGTGCAAGCCGATCGAGCTGCCGAAGCCACCGCCCTTGCAAGCCGACCGTTGGGCCCAGAAAGACCTGGGTATTCTCAAGGGATGCTGGATGCTGGGTCACGACATAAGAAGTTGGCGGGGAGAGATCGGCAGCCCCGACCGAGAAGATGATTGCACGACGAAGGCCTCTCGGATGTGTTTCGACGCCACCGGGCGCGGCCAAGTCGAATCGACCGTCGTGTGCCCGATCGCAGGCACGATTTATTGTGCGAGTCCAATTACGGCGCAATTCGCGAACGATGGAACGTTCACGACAACGTCGCCAGCGACGCAATGCCAGCGAGGCCCTCCGACGCGTACGGAATATAGAACGACCTCGTGCCGGCGCGTCGATGACTATCATGCGATGTGTCGGAAGACGAATTCCTCCCGACTCGACCGACCCGGTACCGGGCATGAGGAAGTTGAATTTCGGCTCGAGCAATAGCAACGCCGATCCTTCGTAACTTGGTGCGCTCCCCTACAATTCCCTCAACTACCTGCGCTCGCACAGTGAGTTGGCGCGCAAGGCGCGTTTGTTCTCCTACAAGCTCTTCGGCCTGCCTCCGCCCATCCCCGACAACGACAATCGCAACGTCTCCGAATGGGGCGAATGAGGGGGAAGCCGTGACGTGGCGAAATCTTCGAGACGCCCTGCCAGGCGGCAGAAGAATCAGTGGCTCGCCGGCAGCAACAGCCCGCATCATCCGGTGCCAATTTGGAACTGTATTCCAGCACTTTGCAGTCCTTATCGGGGCTTGACTAACTCATGGACAAGCAAGTGATCCGAGATGCCGTCCGGACCACACAGGCCACCCGCAAGTTACGGGGCGATTGATAAGCCGATTGCCAAATCTAAAACGGCATGTCGTCTTCGGTCTTCTCTCTTAGGTTGGACTCTTGCTGTCCGTGTTCCACGATAATCCCTGAAGCAGAACCTGGTCGATTCGGTGAGCGGCGAGCCGGTCGACACGGCCGACCGGGTCAAGGGCTACCAGGTCGCCAAGGGCCAGTACGTCATGGTCGAGGATGCCGACCTCAAGGCGCTCAGGATCGAGAGCACCAAGACCCTCGAGATCGAGACCTTCGTGCCGGCCGCCGAGATCGACGAGGTCTACCTCGACAGCCCCTACTACCTGGCGCCCGACGGCAAGATGGCCGAGGAGGCGTTCGCCGAAGAAGGTGGCCGGCATCGGCCGCGTTGTGCTCGCCTGGCGCGAGCGCCTGCTTAGGCTGCAGCCGCGGGGGCCCGGCACGCTGACGACGACACTGCGCTATCCCTACGAGGTTCGGCAGGAATACTTCGAGGACATTGGCGGCCGGAAGGTGGCGCCGGCGATGCTCGACATCACCCAGGGAATCATCGGCCGCACTCGAGCCCTGCGGCAATCACGCGAGATGAAACGGTTTGGCGGTCACAATTGCTCCCTAGCGCAGACGGCTGGCAGATAGCGTGCCGCTCCGTGAGAGACACAAACATCGTACCGGCGACGGAGCCGCGGTCAGGCCTGCAGGAAGGTGGCCAGACGCCGGCCGATGATGGCTTCCGCCTCGCCCATGGTGCGATCGATCAGTTCCTTGACCGTCGGAATGTCGTGGATGAGGCCCGCCACCATGCCGCATGACCAGGCGCCGGCATCCATGTCGCCCTCTTTCATGATGCGCGGATAGACGCCGCCCACCTCGCCCACGATGTCCTCGAACTTGATCTTCGGTCCCAGCGCCTTTTCCTTCTCGAGCAGGCGGTCGACGGCGGCGTTCTTGAGCACGCGCTCGGTGTTGCGCAGGGGCCGCATGACGAGCCGCGTGTCGAGCTCGCTGGCGGCGAGCAGCGCCTGCTTGACGTTGTCGTGGACCGGCGCCTCCTGGGTGGCAATGAAGCGCGTGCCCATGTTCATGCCGTCGGCGCCGAGCGACAGGGCGGCGACCAGCGAGCGGCCGTCCGCCATGCCGCCCGAGGCGACGAAGGGGATTTTAAGCTCCTCCGCCGCGCGCGGCAGGAGGATGAAATTCGGCACATCGTCCTCGCCCGGATGGCCGCCGCATTCGAAGCCGTCGACGCTGACGGCATCGCAGCCGATCGATTCGGCCTTCAGCGAGTGGCGCACCGAGGTGCATTTGTGGATGACCTTGATGCCGGCTTCCTTGAGCGCGGGCAGCCATTTCTGCGGATTGTTGCCCGCGGTTTCGACGACTTTCACGCCGCCGTCTATGATGGCGCGGATGTAGCCGGGATAGTCGGGCGATGTGAGCGCCGGCAGGAAGGTGAGGTTGACCCCGAACGGCCGGTTGGTCATCTCGCGGCAGCGCCGGATCTCGTTGGCCAGCGCCTCGGGCGTGCGCTGCGTGAGCCCGGTAATGATGCCGAGTCCGCCGGCCGACGACACCGCCGCCGCGAGTTCGGCGAAGCCGACATAGTGCATGCCGCCCTGGATGATCGGGTGTTCGATCTCGAACATTTCGGTGATCTTGGTCTTCATGATCTCGCCTCTGTCCTGGAAATACCTGACCTGGAAATACTTGGCGAACTTGTCCTTCTTCCCATCATCCAGACACGAACCGCATCCCTAGCGACCTTGGAACTTCGCCTCGCGGCGCTCGACGAACGAGCGGATGCCTTCCTTGGCGTCTTCGGTGCCCATGACCGCGGCGTGGATCGCGGGGATGGCCGCGACCGCCATCGCCTCGCCGGGCTGGATGAACCTGAGCGCCGCTTCCTTCATGGCGCGAATGCCGATCGGCGCGTTGCCGGCGATTCGCCGGGCGATCTCGGTGGCGCGCGCGACCTGCTGGCCGGCCGGCACGACCTCCTGCACCAGGCCGATCCGCAGGGCGCGCTCGGCGTCGAACTCGTCGCACAGCATCAGGTGGTACATGGCGTTGCCCCAGCCGGTGCGCGTCAAAAAGCGGAAATGGGCGCCACCGAGGGGCGCGATGCCGCGCCTGGACTCCATCTGGCAGAAGCGGGCGGTGTCGGCTGCGATCACGATGTCGGCGGCCAGCATCATCTCGATGCCCACGGTGAGGCAGAGTCCCTGGACAGCGGCGACGACCGGCTTCAGCGTGCGGCGCTTAAGCGCAAGAGGATCGACATTGGCGGCCGGGCTGTCGCGCCGCTCGGCGTCGGGGCCGAAGAACTTCGGCATGTCGAGCCCGGCCGTCGTGTGGTCGCCGGCAAAGGCCAGCACGGCGACCCAGAGCGCGTCGTCGGCATCGAATGCCGTGAAGGCGTTCGAGAGCTCGGCCATCATGTCGGGCGTGAAGGCGTTCTTCTTCGCCACATTGTCGACGACGATCCGGCAGATCCGGCCGTCGACTTCGGTGCGTACCGTTCCAGTCATTGCAGGGTCTCCGCCGTCGGAGGCTTGGGCAGGTTGGCGCGCAGGGCCGCCTGGTAGGCCGGCCGTGTGGCGATGCGAGCGGCGTAGTCGCCGCACACCGGCGGCACGGGGACGCCATAAGCGATGGCCCACACCAGGCAGGTGGTGAGCAGCATGTCGGCGCTGGTGAAGCGATCGCCGACCAGGAAAGTCCGGCCGTCGCTCAAGGCGTGCACCGCATGGCGCAGCTGGGTCTGGAAATATTCGCTGGCGCTCTCGACCGCCGCCGGCGCCTCGCCGTAGATGTGCTTGAGGTCGCGGTGGCGGCGCATGACGTAGAGGCTGCCGGCATCGAGCTCCATGGCGATATGGAAGCACCATTCCAGCCATTGGGCGCGCTGTCTTGGATCGGTCGGGACCAGGCGGTTTTCGGCCGTGCCGTAGGTCTCGGACAGGTAGGCGATGATGGCCGGGCTTTCGGCGATGGTGAAGTCGCCATCCTGCAGCACGGGAATCTTCTGCCGGGGATTTATGCGGGTGAATTCAGCGCTCTTGGTCTCGCCGGTGCGCGGCTGGATCGGGCGCGCCGTGTAGTCGAGCGCGAGCTCGTGCAGCGCCCACACGGCGCGCAGCGTGCGGCTGGTGCTGACACCCCAGAGAATGAGCCGCGGCGGGTCGTTGGTCATGTCACCCCCCTTTCCTCACCACTTCTCGATGGCGGGGCGCAGATCGAGCTCTTGAGTCCAGGCGTTGCGCGGCTGGACGTGCAGGCTCCAGTAGGCATCGGCGATCGATTTCGTCTGGATCAGGCTGTCGGCTGGAAGAGAATCGACGGCATCGCCCAGGCGGGCGCGCAGGCGCTTGCGGATCGCCTCGCTGTCGACCCCGCCGTCGATCACGAGATGGGCGACGTGGACGTTCTTGGGGCCAAGCTCGCGGGCCATCGACTGGGCCAGCGCGCGCAAGCCGAACTTCGCCGAGGCGAAGGCGGCGAAGCCCGGGCCGCCGCGCAGGCTCGCGGTGGCGCCGGTGAACAGGATGGTGCCCCTGCCGCGCGGCACCATGTAGCGCGCGGCCTCGCGGCCGGTGAGGAAGCCGCCGTAGCACGCGAGCTCCCAGGCCTTGCGGAACAGCGTGCCGGTCGTCTCGACGAGCGGCGTATTCACGTTCGAGCCGGCATTGTAGAGACAGACTTCTATGGGCCCGACGTCGCGCTCGACGGTGGCGAACAGGGCCTGGATCTCGCCCTCCTGGCGGGCGTCGACGCTGAAGGCACGCACGCTGCCGCCGGCCGCAGCGACCTCGTCGATCAGCGTCTGTGCCTTGGCCGCGTCGCGCCGGGCGACGCATACTTGAAACTTCTCGGCCGCGAAGCGACGGGCCACGGCGGCGCCGATGGCGTCGCCGGCGCCGACCAGCAAAGCGACGGGTCCGTTGGCTTGCATCTATGGTCCGTGTGAAAATGACACCGACAAGTGTTGACTCCTTTCACGAGGCCGCGCAAGCGGATTTCTAGTGTTGGCTGCGCGAGCTCCGGGCCGGGCGCTGCCGCTTGGCTTCGGCAACCGGCAGGTGGGGCGGCAAATGGCGCGGGCTTGTGGCGCCGGGGCCACGTTGGACATGGACGTGCTTGGGGCTGAGCGGCTCGCCGCACGCCGAACAGATCATCACCGGGTCGAAGGTCTTGCCGCAATTGACGTGCTGGTGGAGCAGAGGACGACCCTTCCTGCCCGCCATATGCACGTCACCCCAGTGCACGATCGACATGACGATGGGATAGAGATCGAGGCCTTTTTGCGTCAGGCGGTATTCGTAGCGCAGCGGCCGTTCCTGGTAGGGCACCTTGGCCAGCACGAAATCCTTGACCAGCTTGCGCAGCCGGCTCGCCAGGATCGGCCGCGTCACGCCGAGGCGCGCCTGGAATTCCTCGAAGCGCCGCACGCGCAGGAAGCAGTCGCGCAGGATCAGCAGCGTCCAGCGGTCGCCGATGACCGACACGGTGCGCGCCACCGAGCACGCCTCGTCCTCAAGCTTGTTCCAACGCATGACCACGCTCTCCGACTTCACCTGGCCGCAGTCTAGCGTAGGTTCAATAAGGAAACCATCCCCAGAGACGGTAGGATTAGTTTTGGTCGCGGGGTCATGACGTCTCCAACGGTGAAGGCGGCGCCGCGGCATGCTACGTTCACAAACGAAACGGGAGGCGATGCATGGCAGGTCCATTGTCGGGAGTGCGGGTCATCGACCTTACCAGTGTCGTGTCGGGTCCGTTCGCCACGATGTTCCTGGCCGACCAGGGCGCCGATGTCGTCAAGGTCGAGCCGCTGGGGGGCGATATCACCCGCCGCAGCCGCCAGTCGGTCGATCCGACCGGCCAGTTCTCGGCCTTGTTCATTTCGACCAACCGCGGCAAGCGGTCGATTGCGCTCGATATCAAGCATCCCAAGGGGGCCGAGATCCTGCGCAAGCTGATCGCGCGGGCCGACGTGCTGGTGCAGAACTTCCGCCCCCAGGTGATGGAGCGCCTGGGGCTGGGTGAGCCGGCGATGCGCGCCCTCAATCCGCGCCTGATTTACGTGTCGATCAGCGGCGCCGGCGACAGCGGCCCCTACGCCGACAAGCGGATCTATGATCCGATCATCCAGGGCCTGTCGGGTTTTGCCGACGTCCAGGCCGACGCCAAGACGCGCCGACCGCAGATGATCCGAACCATTGTCGCCGACAAGACGACCTCGGTCGTCACCGCCCAGGCGGTGGCCTCGGCCCTCTATGCCCGCGAGAAGTCCGGCAAAGGCCAGCACATCAAGGTGGCGATGCTCGACGTCATGATCGCCTACCTGTGGCCCGAGGCCATGATGCAGTACACGGTCGTCGGCCAGGAAGCCTCGGCCACCGATCCCAACGCCCGGCCCGATCTGATCTTCCAGACCCTCGACGGCTACATGACGGTGGGAACGATCTCGGATTCGGAATGGCAGGGCTTTTGCCGCGCCGCCCGGTCGCCTGGCCTGGCCGAAGACAAGCGCTTCAACACGCCGGGCGGCCGCGCCGCCAATGCCACCGAGCGCATCCATCTGATGGCCGATATCTTGGCCAAGCGGACGACCGCCGACTGGCTGGTCCGGCTCGACGAGGCCGACGTCCCCTGTGCGCCGGTGCTGCGCCGCGGCGAGGTCATGGCCAACGAGCAGGTCGTCGCCCGCGCGCTGATCCAGGAATTCGACCATCCCGGCATCGGCCGCGTGCGTCAGCCCAAGCCGGCGGCCGAGTTCAGCGATACGCCCTCGCGCGCGCCGTCGCCCGCCCCGGTGATCGGCGAGCACGGCGCGGAGATCCTGGGCGAGCTCGGCTATGACGCCCAGGAGATCGCGTGCCTGGCCAGCGACAAGGTCGTGCGCCTGTAGGTTTGTGCCTCCTCGCCCCTACCTGCTGCCGGCGATCGCCTCTTCGACGTCGCGCAGCCTGTCCTTGCCGAAATAGATCTCGTCGCCGACGAAGAAGGTCGGCGACCCGAACGTGCCGCGCTCGACGGCGCGCTGCGTCTCGGCCAACAGCTCGTCCTTGACCTCCGCGGTTTGCACGAGTTCGAACAAGCGGTCGGCAGGCAGGTTCGACTCGAGCAGGGCCGCGCGCAGGATGGCGGGATCGTCGAGCTTCTTCGGCTCGGACCACATGTGGCGGTAGACCTCGTCGACGTAGCGCTCGAAGAGGCCAAGTTTCTTTGCCGCCACGGCGCCGCGCATGATCATCAGGGTGTTGACCGGAAAGAACGGATTGGACCGGAAGCTTTTGATGCCGTGCTGGCGGATGAACCGCTCGGTCTCGATCTGCTGGTATTGCGGCTTGTTCTTGATGCCGGCCAGCGACTCCGCCGGCGAGCGGTTGTTGGTCAGCTTGTAGACGCCGCCCAGCAGCACCGGCAGATATTCGAACTTCACGCCCTGCCGCTTTTCGATCTCGGGAATGACGAGATGGCTGAGATAGGCGTTGGGACTGCCGAAATCGAAGAGGAATTCAACTCTGGGCCTGGCCATGGGTCACCATTTCTCGCCGAAGGGACGGATTTCCTGTTCCGAGCTCCAGGCGTCGCGCGGTTGCTGGTAGAGCGCCCAGTAGGCCTCGGCGACGGACTCGGGCCGCATCAGACGGTCGGGGGGCAGCTTGGCGAGCGCGTCTGCGCCCTCGCGCTCCTTGATGCGCTCGCGCACCCAGGCGGTGTCGACGCCGGAATCGATCACCAGGTGCGCGACGTGGATGTTCTTGGGTCCGAGCTCGCGGGCGGCCGCTTGCGCCACGGCGCGCAGGCCGGCCTTGGCAGCAGCGAAGGCGGCATAGCCCACGCCGCCGCGCATGCTCGCCGTGGCACCGGTGAAGAAGATCGCGCCCTTGCCGCGCGGCAGCATCAGGCGGGCCGCCTCGCGGCCGGCGAGAAAGCCCGAGTAGCACGCCATTTCCCAGACCTTGCGGAACACCCGCTCGGTCGTATCGGCGATCGGGAAATTGACGTTGGCGCCGATGTTGAAGATGCAGACTTCGAGCGGCGCCTGGCGGTCGGCTTCCTGCAGGAAGGCCGTGACATCGGCCTCATTGCGCGCATCGAGCGAGCGCGCCGAGACCTTGCCGCCGGCCTTCTCGATGTCGGCCACCAGAGGGGCCAGCTTGTCGCCGTTGCGCCGCCCAGCGAACACGGTGAAGCCCTCGGCTGCGAACTTTTTGGCGATCGCCGCGCCGATGAAGTCGCCCGCGCCGATCACCGCTGCCGTCGCATTTCGTGCTGCCACTTGTTCCTCCTATGCCGCCGGGGACGCTGCCGCAGGCAGGCGATGTTTCAGGATCTTGCCCGTGGACGACGCCGGCAGCGCCTCCAAGATCACGATCTCGCTCGGGCGCTTGTAGGCCGTCAGGTGACGGGCAGCGTGCGCCATGAGGTCGTCCTTGGTGGCCGTCGCGCCCGGCAGCAGCTGCACGTACGCCACGACTTCTTCGTTGGCGTGGACGGCGCGGCCGATGACGGCGGACTGCCCGACGGCCGGATGGGCGTTCAGGACCGCCTCGACCTCGGCGGGATAGACGTTGAAGCCCGACCGGATGATGAGCTCCTTGGTGCGGCCGGCGATGAACAGCGCCTCGCCCGCGAAGCGCGCCAGGTCGCCGGTGTTGAACCAGCCCTCGCCGTCGATGGCGGCGGCCGTGGCCTCGGCGGCGCGGTAGTAGCCGCGCATCACGTTGGGGCCGCGCACATGCAGCTCGCCGACTTCGCCGTCGGCCACCGGCTCGCCGCCGGTTCCGACAAGGCGCACCTCGATGCCGGGCAGGATCGTGCCGACCGAGGTGTCTTGCCGCGGCGCCTCGGCGCGGACGCCGGAAATGCCGGGCGCGCACTCGGTGATGCCGTAGGCGTTGAGCAGCGGCTGGCCGAATTCCTTCTCGATCGTGGCTTTCAGTGTCGGATCGAGCGGCGCGCCCGCGACATAGAGGCCGCGCAGGCGGCCGCGCGGCAGGGCGTTCAAGCCGGCTGTCGCCTTGTATTCCAGCAGGCGCTGATAGAGCGTGGGCACGCCGAACATCAGCGAGACGCCGTGATCGCGCACGGCGTCGACGAAGGAAGCGGGATCGTATTTCGGCACGATGTGCACAGCGCTGCCGCCGATCAGGGTTCCTGCCAGGATGATGGAAAAGCCGACGATGTGCGACATCGGCAGGACGCCATAGATGACGTCTTCCGGCGTCGGTTTGCGGAGAGCCCGCGACAGGCTGGCGTTGAACAGGATGTTGCGATGCGTGAGCATCACGCCCTTGGGATTGCCCGTGGTGCCCGAGGTGTAGAGCAACGCCGCGACCTGCCGGGCACCATCGTCCTCGACCGGCTCGGGCACCGTCGTCTCGTTGATCGGGCTCACGGCCAGCGTGCCGAGCGGGCCCATCTCGACCTCGTGCGCCTCGTGACGTCGGGCATGGGCGCGGGCGAGCTCGGAGACCTCGACGGTGTAGTAGAGCAGGCGCGCCCCGCAATGATCGCGGATCTGGTCGATCTCGCGCTCCGACAGGCGCGGATTGACCACCACCGACCAGGCGTCGAGCGCAGACAACGCGAGGACGAGGGCGGCAAGGGCGAGGCTGTTCTCGCTCACGATCATGACGCGGTCGCCGGGACGCACGCCGTGATGGCGAAGCTCGGCCGCCGCGCCGTCGACGATTTCCGGCAGCGCGCCATAGGTCCAGACCTTGCCGTCACCGATCAAGGCCGGCTGGTTGGGTGAGGCTACCGCCCACGGCCGGAAGACGTGATCCAGGCGTTGCGGCAAATCGGACAGCAGCTCTTCGGCGGCAGCTTCGACCTGCGACAATGCCATTGCTTCCTCCATCGCATCCCGGTGCGGCGGAAGATCAGTGTTTTTTTAGAACTTGTCAATTGGGATGGCTATCAAGCATCTCGGGCTACCATGAATTTTTGCTGTTTGAACGGTGTCGTTTCGACATGAACTATGGTTAGGTGCAGTCGCTACTCTCGAATCGCCGGAGCGAATAGATGAGCCGTCCCCTGGCCGTGGTAACGGGTGTTGGTCCGGGCACCGGCAGTGCGATCGTACGTCGGCTGTCGGCCGGCGGTTATGGCATCGCCATGCTTGCCCGCAATCGCGAGCGCTTGGAAGCCCTCGAGGCGGAGATCGACAACGCCAAGGCCTATGCCTGCGATGTCACCGACGAGATGCAGCTCGATGCCGCGCTGGCCGCGGTGCGGCGCGACCTCGGCGAGGCCTCGGTGCTGGTCCACAACGCCGTGGGCGGCGCCTGGGGCAGCTTCCAGGAGATCGATCCCAAGGTCCTCAACGCGAATTTCCAGGTCAACACCATGGCGCTTCTCCACCTGGCGCGGCGCCTGGCGCCGGCGATGGTCGAGGCGGGCAAAGGCGCGATCGTGGTGACCGGCAATACGTCGGCGCTGCGCGGCCGGCCGAACTTCGCGGGCTTCGCGCCGACCAAGGCGGCGCAGCGCATCCTGGCCGAGGCCATGGCGCGAGAGTTGGGACCCAAGGGAGTTCATGTGGCGTACGTCGTCATCGACGCGGTGATCGATCTCGCCTGGACGCGCAAGCGCTACCCCGAGGCGCCCGACCATTTCTTCATCAAGCCCGCCGCCATCGCCGACGAGATCTGGCATGTCCTTCACCAGGACAGGAGCGCCTGGTCGTTCAACGTCGAACTGCGGCCTTTCGGCGAAAAATGGTGAAGCCGATGGCCGACCTCCGCATCTTTTCCTACCTGCCGAACCCACGCATCTGGAAGGCGACGATCGCCGCGCGCCTGTGCGGCGTCGATGTCGAGATCCGCGGCGCCAAGCCGGGCGAGTTGAAGGATTGGCTGTGGGATTTCGATGCCCATCCGCTGTCGCACACCGAGCGCAGCGGCGACCTGCCGAGGGCGAGCGTGGGCCGGGTCGGCTTCAAAGGCGGGCTTCTCGCCAAGACCGATGGGTTCCTGGCCGCCCACCCGTTCGGCACCGTGCCGGCGGCCTTCAGTCCGGACGGCACGATCGGCATTTTCGAATCCAACAGCATCATGCGTGCCGTCGCCCGGCTGGGCGCCGGATGCCAGCAGCTCTATGGCAACGATCCCTACGAGGCCTCGCGCATCGACAGCTTCCTCGACGCCAGCCTGGTATTTGCCCGCGACAGCCAGATCTATCTTCTTGCCCTCAGCGATCAGGACTTCGCCGTCGACATCCACGCGCGCGCCGCCGACGCCTTCGCGATCTATGCCACCGGCATCGAGCAGGCCCTGAAGCCGGACCGCCGGTTCCTGGTCGGCGACAAGGTCTCGCTGGCCGACATCTGCTTTGTCGCCGAGCTTTGCCTGTTCTCGAACGAACGTCTTCGCCGACCGACGCTCGCCAAGCGCGGCCTGGCGCCCATCCTGTCCGATAGCTGGGCGCAGGAATTTCCCCGCGCCTCCGCCCATTTCGGCCGGCTGATCGGGCATCCGGCCTTCGCGCCCGATGTCGGGCCCTATCTCGAAAAGCTGGAAAGGAAGCAGCATGGTTGAAGCAGTCATCGTCTCGACGGCGCGCACCGGCATCGGCAAGGCCTATCGCGGGGCGCTCAACAACACCGAGGGCCCGACCCTGGCCGGACACGTCATCGCCCATGCGGTCAAGCGCGCCGGCATCGAGCCGGGCGAGGTCGAGGACGTGGTGATGGGCTGCGCCATGCAGCAGGGCACGACGGGCGTCAATGTCGCGCGCAAGGCGGCGATCCGGGCCGGCCTGCCGGTGACGGTGGCGGGCACGACGATCGACCGGCAGTGCGCCTCCGGCCTGCAATCGATCGCGCTCGCGGCGCGCTCGGTGGTGCTCGACGGGGTGGAAGTGGCGGTCGCCGGCGGCGTCGAATCGATCAGCCTCGTGCAGAACGAACACATGAACAAATATCACGCCGTCGACGACGATCTGATGGCGATGAAGCCCGAGATCTACATGTCGATGCTCGAGACCGCCGAAGTGGTGGCCGAGCGCTACAGGATTTCGCGCGCCCTTCAAGACGAGTATGGCCTGGAGAGCCAGCGCCGCACCGCGGCGGCGATCCAGGGCGGCCGCTTCAACGACGAGATCGTCCCCTTCACGACCAGAATGGCGGTGGCGGACAAGGAGACAAAGGCGGTCTCGCTTCACGAAGTGACGATCGCCAAGGACGAAGGGCCGCGTCCGGACAGCACCGCCGAAGGACTGGCCAAGATCAAGCCGGTGTTCGAGGGCAAGACCATCAGCGCGGGCAATGCGAGCCAGCTCAGCGACGGGGCATCGGCCTGCGTGATCATGGCCGACACCGCGGCGGCCCGCCGCGGGCTCCGGCCGCTCGGCATCTTCCGCGGCTTCGTTGCCGCGGGCGTCGAGCCCGATGAGATGGGTGTCGGCCCGGTTGCCGCGGTGCCGCGCCTGCTGAAGCGCCACGGCCTCAGGATCGACGACATCGATCTCTGGGAACTGAACGAGGCCTATGCCGTGCAGGTCATCTACTGCCGCGACAAGCTCGGCATCGATCCCGAAAAGCTCAACGTCAATGGCGGGTCGATCGCGGTCGGCCATCCCTACGGCATGACCGGATCGCGGCTTGCCGGCCATCTCCTGATCGAAGGCCGCCGCCGCAAGGCCAGGTACGGCGTGGTGACCATGTGCATCGGCGGCGGCATGGGCGCCGCCGGCCTGTTCGAAATCCTGAATTGATCGCCGCTCGAAGGGGATCCCTGAATGAAAACGAATCACGTCGTTGTCGGCCGTGACGGCGCCGTCCTCACCATTGCCATGAACCGGCCGGAGAAAAAGAACGCGCTCACCCACACGATGTACGACGCGATGGCCGATGCGCTGGCCGCTGCGGCAGGCCATACGTCGATCCGCGTGATCCTGATCACCGGCACCGGCGATGCCTTCACGGCGGGCAACGACCTCGGCGATTTCCTCAACGCGCCGCCGGTTGGCGGCGAGTTGCCCGTCCAGCGTTTCCTCACCGCGCTGTCGACCGCCGAGAAGCCGGTGGTCGCCGCGGTCAACGGGCTCGCCATCGGCATCGGCACCACGATGCTGCTGCATTGCGACCTGGTCTATGCGGCACGCTCCGCCGTCTTCTCGGCACCCTTCGTCAACCTGGCGCTGGTCCCGGAGGCGGCTTCGTCGCTGCTCTTGCCGCACCGCATCGGCCACGCCAAGGCTGCCGAATTGTTCCTGCTCGGCGGCCGTATGGATGCTGGCCAAGCCGAGGCGTCCGGGCTGGTGGCCGCGGTATTCGACGACGCGGCACTCGGGGCCGAAGCCCTCCAACGCGCTCGCGCGCTCGCGGCCAAAGCGCCAGGTGCGGTGCGGGCGACCAAGGCGTTGATGAAGCGCGGCGGGGAGCCGGTGGCCGAGCGCATGTACGCCGAGTCGGCGCAATTTGCCGTGCAGCTCAAGTCCGCCGAGCTGCGCGAGGCTGTCAAGGCGTTCAGCGAGAAGCGGGCGCCGGACTTCGACCGGGTCGCCTAGTTCCGACTATCGCGGCTCACGGCGGGCTGGAGCGGTTGGACCGGGACCGCGCTTGAACTAGAATACCCGCTACCTTGAATCCCGGAGTCTTCCAATGCCGCGTCCCTCGTGGAAAGGCTATCTCAAGCTGTCGCTCGTCTCCTGCGGGGTCGCGCTCTACAACGCCTCGTCGTCGTCGGAGCGGGTGTCGTTCAACACGCTGAACCGCAAGACCGGCAACCGCCTGAAGCAGAGCCTGGTCGATTCGGTGAGCGGCGAGCCGGTCGACACCGCCGACCGGGTCAAGGGCTACCAGGTCGCCAAGGGCCAGTACCTCATGATCGAGGATGCCGACCTCGAGGCGCTCCGGATCGAGAGCACCAAGACGCTGGAGATCGAGACCTTCGTGCCGGCCGCCGAGATCGACGGGATCTACCTCGACAGCCCCTACTATCTCGCGCCCGACGGCAAGATGGCCGAGGAGGCCTTCGCCGTGATCCGCGAGGCGATGGCGAAGAAAAAGGTGGCCGGCATCGGCCGCGTCGTGCTCGCCCGGCGCGAACGCCTGCTGATGCTGCAGCCGCGCGGGAACGGCATGCTGGCGACGACCTTGCGCTATCCCTACGAGGTGCGGCAGGACGCCGAAGCCTTCGAGGGCATCGGCGAGCGCAAGGTGGCGGCGGAGATGCTCGACATCGCCCAGGAGATCATCGGCCGCATGTCCGGGCACTTCGAGCCCGACAGCTTCGCCGACCGCTACGAGGAAGCCGTCACCGCCATGCTGCAGGCCAAGCAGGCGGGCCAGAGCTTCGCGCTGCCCGAGGCGGCCGAGCCGGGCAACGTCGTCGACATCATGGAAGCGCTGAAGCGCAGCCTGCAGGCGGGCGCCGACCGCCGGCCGCGCGCGCCGAGCAAGAAGGCCGCCGAGGTGGCCGAACCGGCGCGCAAGCCGACGGCCCGCAAGGCCGCGGCGCGCAAGGCGGCGCGCTGAGGCGCGGAGGCGGGATTGCCTCTCGCCGATCCCCTCCATGGGCAGACCCTCCTCCTCGTCGGCCGCCTGCCGGGCCTGACGCGCCGGCGCCTCGACCGGCTGGTGCGCGCCTATGGCGGCAAACTCGCGCCGCGGCCGGGCGGGCGCGTGACGACGATCGCCTTCGGCCATTCGGCCACTTCCCAGGCGCTCGATGACGGCCGCGTGCGGCTGCCGGCCGGCCTGCCGGCAACGGCGTCGCTGATCAGCGAGAACGTGCTGCGCCGCGCGCTGGGGCTGCTCGAGCCGCCATCCGCGGTCGACCGCAGCCTGGAAAGGGCGGAGATCGAGCGCCTTTCCGGCCTCACATCCAACCTCGTCTCCTGCCTGGTGCTGTTCGACGTGCTCGAGCCGGTCGACAGCCGCTTCGCCTACCGTGATCTCGTGGCGGCGCGCGAGACGGCGCGGCTGCTGAAGCGCGGCGTGGCGCTCAGCGACCTGCTCGACGCCGCGATCGCGCTCGGCCGGCGCGGCGGCCATCTCGCCGAGGCGCGGCTCACCGAGGGTCCGTCGGGCGCGCTGGTGCGCGAGGTCGCGGGCCAGCTCGCCGAGCTCTCGGGCCAGCTCACCATGCGCCTGCCGATGCGCGCCGAGCAGAAGGCGCGCAGCCTCGACGATCTTCTGGTCGAGGCCGAGGAGGCCGAGGCCCGCGGCGATCACGCCACGGCCGAGAGCCTCTACGCCACGGCGATGCGCGCCGATTCGGCCGATCCGGTGCTGCCCTTCAATCTCGGCAACGTGTTCCAGGCGCAGGGCCGCGCCAGCGAGGCCAAGGTGGCCTGGCAGATCGCCGTCGCGCGCGATCCCGCGTTTGCCGAGGCCTGGTACAACCTCGCTTTGGCGGCGGAGGACGAGCAGCAGGCCGATCTCGCCGTCGCCCAGTACCGCCGCGCCGTGCAGGCCGAGCCGGGCTACGCCGACGGCCACTTCAACCTGGCCCTGCTGCTCACCAAACTCGGCCGCTCGGTCGAGGCGCTCGCCGCCTGGGAACGCTTCCTCGAGCTCGAACCGTCGTCGCCGCAGGCCGGCACGGCGCAGAAGGCGATCGCACTCTGCCGGATGAAGATCCAGCAGGAACGGGCGCAGGCCGGCTGAGGTCCCGACTCATGCCTCCCCCGTCTTACGGGGGAGGCAGACGAAATGGCGCTCATGCCAGCGTCATCCGCTCATGATCATGAGCGGGCAGGCCGCCCGCGGTCCGGAAGACGGTTCGAGATCAGCTTCAGCCAGGGGGCCGTGTGGAAGGCGCTCATCAGCAGGTACATCGGGATCATGCCGGTGAGCGGTGACGCCTCCGTTCCGGCCGAGCAGAGCGCGTCCAGCGGGCCGCCGCCGAGAACGGCGGTGAGCAGCGCCATGACGGCGAAGGTCGGCGCGGCTGCGAGGGACAGGCACTCGGCCGCGCCGAGGGGGCCCGACTTCGTCGGGCCACCCTCTTTGTACGTGCAGGTCATCGTACCCACCATCCCGTTCACTCGTAGCGGTCGTGGTGGCGCACCCATCCCATGCTCCGCCCGTCCTCGTCGCGGCCCTTGGCGGTGAGGTCGAGCAGGTTGTAGGTGTGCATCATCACCTCCACGCCGCGTCCGTACCTCGAGTAGGTGTGGAAGACCTCGCCCGAATCGTCCTTCCAGAAGGCGCTGACGCCGGGCAACTCCGCGCCGTGGGGCTTGGCGCCGAAATTGTAGTCGGCCTTGCCGTTCGCCATCTCGTCGGCCGTGAAGGTGACGTGGAAGTCGCGGTTGAAGTCGGTGCCGTCCGACGACACCCACGGAAACGTCCAGCCCATGCGCCGGCGGAAGCGCTCGACCTCGCCGAGCGGCGCCAGCGAGACCGCAACGAAGGCGGTGTCGCGATGGGCCAGGTGCACCAGCGTGGCGTCGGTGTGGTCGGCCATGTAGGAGCAGCTCTTGCAGCCCTGCTCCCAGCCCGGGGCCAGCATGAAATGCTGCATCAGGAGCTGGTGGCGGCCGTCGAACAGGTCGGCCAGCGGGCGCCTGCCGGCCGGCGTGTCGAAGAGATACTCCTTGTCCATGCGGACCCACGGCAGGGCGCGACGCTCGGCCGCGATCTGGTCGCCGAGATGGGTCAGCTCCTTCTCGCGCGCCAGCAGCTTCTTGCGTTCGGCAAGCCACTGCTGCCGGGACACGACCGGATGGTCCGGAAGGGGATGGTTCGCGGGGGAACGGCTGACATTGGCAGTGGCGGTGGTCATGGTGGGCTCCTCAATGCTGTCAGGGGTCGTCGGTCACGCGATACATTTGGGGCCGGACGTCGAAACGGTGGGAGTTACAAGTGTGTCGGGATTCCCGTGGACTCGCTGATCACGGCTGCGGCGCGCGCCCTGGCGGCGGGTGATCCGCTCGGCGCCCTGAACCGGGTCGCCCTGCGCGACGACGCGCCGGCGCTGGCGCTGCGCGGCATCGCCATGGCGCAGCTCGGCGATTTCGGCCGGGCGAAGGCCCTGGTGAAGCGCGCGGCGCGCGCCTTCGGCGCCAAGGAGGCGGTGGCCCGCGCGCGCTGCGTCGTGGCCGAAGCCGAGATCGCGCTGGTCTCGCGCGAGCTCGGCTGGCCCACCAAGGCGCTCGACACGGCGCGGGCGACGCTCGAGCAGGCGGGCGACCGGCTGAACGCAGCCCACGCACGCCACCTGGAAGTCCGGCGCCTGCTGCTGGTTGGCCGTCTCGACGAGGCCGAGCGCACGCTGGGCGGGCTCGACCCCGCGCCCTTCCCGCCGGCGTCGCGGGCGGCGCACGAGCTGGTGGTCGCGGGGATCGCGATGCGCCGGCTGCGCGCCAAGACGGCGCGCGCGGCGCTGGTCCGGGCGGAACACGCCGCGCAGCAGGCCGGCATTCCGGCGCTGGCGGCGGAGGTCGCGAGCGCCGCCCGCCTGCTCGAGGCGCCGGCGGCGCGCCTGCTGGCGCAAGGCGAGGAGCGGCCGCTGCGGCTCGAGGAGGTCGAGGCGTTGCAGGCGTCGCAGGCGCTGGTCGTCGATGCCTGCCGGCATGTCGTGCGCCAGGGGAGCATGACGGTCTCGCTCGCCGGACGGCCGGTGCTGTTCGCACTGGCCCGCGCGCTGGCCGAAGCGTGGCCCGCCGACGCGGCGCGCGCGACGCTGCTCGCCCGGGCGTTCGGCGCCCGCCACGCCGACGAATCGCATCGCGCCCGGCTGCGGGTCGAGATCGGCCGGCTGCGCGCCAAGCTCAGGCCGCTGGCCGGCATCGGCGCGACCGCGCGCGGGTTTGCGCTCAGCCCCCGCCGTGCCCGCGAGGTCGTGGTGCTGGCGCGGCCGGTCGAGGAGCCGCATGGCGACGTGCTGGCCTTGTTGGCCGATGGCGAGGCGTGGTCGAGCTCGGCGCTCGCGCTGGCGCAGGGCGCCAGCCAGCGCACGGTGCAACGGGCGCTCGACGCGCTGGCGGCAGCCGGCAAGGTGCACGCATTCGGCCGCGGCCGGGCGCGCCGCTGGATGACCCCGCCGCTGCCGGGATTCACGACGACCTTGTTACTCCCCGCGCCGCTGCCGGGTGGCTAATCATTGCTGAGCGCGCGCCACTCCAGCAAAGGATGAAAGCATGATCCAAGCACCCGCCGAGATCCTTCGCGAATACGGACCCTTCCCCGGGGTCGACCATGTGCATGGCCTGACGTTCGACGGCCGGCACGTCTGGTTCGCCTCGGGCGACAGGCTGAACGCCTTCGATCCCGAAAGCGGCACGATGGTGCGCAGGATCGACGCCGACGCGCATGCAGGAACGGCGTTCGACGGCCGGCACCTGTTCCAGATCTTCGAGAAGCGCATCCAAAAGATCGATCCCCAGACCGGCCAGGTGCTGGCGACGATCCCCGCCCCCGGCGACGGCGGCGACTCCGGCATGGCGTGGGCCGAAGGGTCGCTGTGGGTGGGCCAGCATCGCGCGCGCAAGATCCACCAGATCGATCCCGAGACCGGCAAGATCCTGCGCACCATCGAGTCCAACCGCTTCGTCACCGGCGTCACCTGGGTCGAGGGCGAGCTGTGGCACGGCACCTGGGAAAACGACGAGAGCGAGTTGCGGCGGATCGATCCGCGAACCGGACGAGTCCTGGAAGAGCTCAAGATGCCGCCCGGCGTGGCCGTGTCGGGGCTCGAGTCCGATGGCGGCGACCGCTTCTTCTGCGGCGGCGGACGCAGCGGCAAGGTGCGCGCCGTGCGCCGGCCGCGGCGCGTATCCGCGGGCGAATAGCGAGAGCGCGCGGTCTCAGTCGTAGAATTGCGGCGACTGCTTCAGGCGCTCGAAGGTCGGCAGGTCGTGGTTGATCCAGAGCTGCGCGTTCTTTTCGGCCAGGATCCTGGCCAGGCGGGCGTGCGAGGCGTGGGTCTGCTCGGCGCTGGCGTTGATCGAGGGCACGCGATCGTTGTCCCAGTTGTCCTTGAAGTGCGCGGCATCGCCCGCCAGCAGGATCCAGCCGCTCCGGGCGAGGTGCACGAGCAGCGACTGGTGTCCCGGCGTATGGCCGGGCGTGGAGAGGAGCGTGACGCTGCCGTCGCCGAACACGTCATCGTCGCCTTCGAGCAGCTTCAGCGGTCGGTCCTTCTTGAACAGCGGCCGCTTGCCGGGCGCGAAGGCCCAGTCGAACTCGGCCTTCTGGATCAGGAGCAGCGATGCGGGGAAGCGGTCGACATTGCCGATATGGTCGGGGTGCGTGTGCGACACCGCGACCAGGGCGATGTCGGCCGGCTTGACGCCGATTTCCGCGAGCTGGCCCATAAGCGTCTTGGCGCGGGTGGCGTGGCCCACCGGCGTGTCGACCGGAGTGTCGGCGATGGCGTCGGGATATCCGGTGTCCCACAGGAGCCACTGGCTGCCGTGCCTGATCAGGCTGCAGGTGTTGGCCTGCTCGATCGGCTTGCCGACATCGACCCCGGGCGACCAGATCGACTGGTCCTTCGCGGAATTGTGGCCGCAATCCATGACGTAGAGCCGCTCGGCCGTCTGCGCGCCGGCCGACGTGACGGCGGCGAGCGTGACGGCAAGCGCCAGGAGCAGGGCCTTCATGCCGGCCCCTTCATGTCGGCCCCTTCATGTCGGCTTGTGAACGTAGCCGTAACGCAGGTTGCTGCGCGCGCCGCCCTGCCGGTCATATTCGGCCTTCATCAGCGTGAAGCGGTCGGGGCTCTCCAGCCCCGCCTTGCGCTTGGGCGCAAAAAGGCGCCGGCCGTTTTCGCCCAGGATGGCGTTCTTGACCGGGCCGTCGGCGGCACCGAGCGGCGCGAAGACGTGCTTCTTCTGCATGTCCTCGGGGATCTCGAGTCGCCTCAGGCCCTCGATCTGCCATTGCGGCGAGCCGGTCCACACCGAGTCGGTGCCCCAGATGATGTGGTCGTGGCCCAGCCCCTTGACCAGGGTGCCCATCATCGCCGCGGCCAGCACCGGCTGGGCGATCACGTTCCAGGCGAAGATCGCGCCCAGGTCGCCATAGACGTTGCTGACGCCGTGCTTCTCGGGGATCTCGGCGAGGTCGGTGAGCCACGACAGCCGCCCGGTCTTCTCCCATTCGTCGACGCCGTCGCTCGGCGGGCCGCCGAGATGGCGATACCCCGAATGATAGATCACGAAATTGAGCTGCGGCCAGTCCTTGGCCGCCTTGCCGACATCGGCGACCTGCGCGTTGCCCACGAGATGGGGCAGCTTCTGTTCGGCGAATAGCGGGAACAGGCCCTTGTGGACGCAGACGTTCCTGATGCCGGCCTTCGCCGCCTTCTCGTAGAAGGGATACATCAGCTTTTCGTCGTCGAGCTTGTAGGCGCCGACGCCACCATGGGCGATCACGAAGTCGCCGATCGTGTAGGCCTTCCAGCCCTCGGGCTTCAGGACCTCGATCGCGTGGTCGACCGCGTCCAGCCAGCCGGGTTGGCCGGGCGTCAGGGTGAAGTGCGCCAGCAGCCGCTGCGCGCCCGCCTCCTTGTTGACCCGCTCGCGCGCCTTGAACACCGCCTCCTGCGGCAGGATCCAGTCCTTGGGATCGGTCGACGGCGCGTTGGTGAGCAGCGCCAGCTTGGTGTCGCTGTCGAGGTAGATCTCCTTCATGAAGTTGTCGAACTTCAGGTCCTCGACTGTCTGCTCCTTGCCCTTCATGTCGGGGTTCCAGCCGGTCTTGGCCGATAGCGTGCGCTGCCACATCAGGCCGCCGATCCGCTTGGCATCGGCGACGAACGGCGCGGGATCGTCGCGGATGAAGTGGGTGTGCGCGTCGAGGATGAACTGGCCCTTCAGAGACTCGGCGCGTGCTTGCGCGAGTTCCGGCGTCATGGTTTCCGCCCGCGCCACGGAGAACAGCGACCCGTAGACCTGGTTCATCACCAGGTACGACGCGGCCATGCCGGCCGCGGTCTGGAAGAAGCGCCGGCGGCTCATGCCCTGGCGCCCGGCGAGCCGGTCGCCCAGGTCCTTCAGCCGCACCTCGACCTCGCGCTGCTTCGGGGTCTGCGGCGTCGGCAGGTACTCGTCGCTTGAGACGATCTGGGTCGGGATCGGCGAGGCGAATTCCAACTCCTCGGCTCCCTGCAGCTCTTTCATCTGTTCCAGCGTGATGGCGCGCATGGCGACCTCCTAGTACTCGATCTTGACGGTGACGGTCTTGGGCTCGCTGCCGAGCTCGAACGAGGCCTTGTCCCAGTAGGGCGGCGAGAGGAGCTCGCGCGCGTCGTTGGAGACGCCGTAACCCTCCGACGGAATGCCGGTGGCGTCGCGGTCGAGCTTGCCGTTGTTGTTCTCGTCGTGCAGCGCGGTCACCGCGTAGCGGCCCGGCGGCAGGTCGTGGAAGGTGACGCTGACCGTGCCGGTCGCAGCCTTCTGACGGAAGCCAGCGACCTGCTGGCCCTCCTTGGGGAAGGCCTCCTTGCCGGCATAGATCGCCGCCGACAGCGCGCCCTCGGCGTTGTGCGCGCCGCTCAGCTTGATGGTGAGGTCGGCCGCGTTGGCGGCCAGCGGCAAGCACGCGGCAACGGCAATGGCGATTGTGCGGATCATGTTTTCCTCCTCTCGGGCTTTGCGACTAGCGTCCGCGATAGACCGGCGCCCGCTTCTGCTGCAGCGCGCGGGCGAATTCCTGGCGGTCCTCGCTCTGCATCAGGCGGGCGAATTCGGGGAAGGTCGCGGCCAGTGCGGCGTCTTCGGCCGCAAGCCCCTGATGGGCCGAGGCCAGCACGGCGCGCACGCCCATCGGCGCGTTGGCCGCGATCTTGCCGGCGATCTCGAGCGCACGATCCAGCTCGCGGCCGGGCTCGGTCACTTCCTGCACCAGCGCCATGCGGCGCGCTTCGTCGGCGCTCCATTCGTCGCCGGTCAGCATGTAGCGCATGGCGTTGCCCCAGCCCGCCTCGCGCGCAAAGCGGACCGTGCCGCCGCCGCCGGGATAGACGCCGCGCGCCACCTCAGCCTGGGCGAACCGCGTGTCGCTCGCCGCCACCCGGATGTCGGCGGCGAGGAACAGCTCGTGGCCCAGGAGCTGCGTCTTGCCGTGCACGGCTGCGACCAGCGGCTTCTGGCGGTAGGGTTTGGCGGTGCCGACCGGGTTCACGAACTCGGCAATCGGCCCGGCGAACACCTGCGCGCGCAGGCCGTCGGCCCACGACGCGGGGTCGAGCCCGGGCGAAAAGTCCGGGCCGTGCGCGAACAGCACGGCGACCCGCAGCGCCTCGTCGTGGTCGAGTTGCCAGTAGGCGTGGCCCAGCGCCAGGAACGTCGGCACCTCGATGCGGTTCTGCACTTCCGGCCGGTTGATGCCGATCAGCAGGATGGACTGGCGCCGCTCCAGCGTGACGTAGGCAGGCGCCGGCTGCTCCGCCGTCGCGCCCTGGGCCCGGGCGCCTTGACCGGCGACGATGGTGGCGGCCGCGGCCGCGCCGGAGAGCAGCAGGCGCCGGCCGAGCCCTTGCGAGGTGTCGCCATCGTCGTTCATCCGTGGCCTCCGGTTTGGTACGATCGCGTACCCACTTGCCACAAGGTGGTACGATGGCGTACCAATGTCAACCATGAATCTCGGCCGTCGCAGCTTCCTGGCAGGGCTCGCCCCGATCACGATTGCGGGAGCGGCGGCTCAGGCGAACGAGGCTGCCGGCATGAGGAGGAGCCCATGAAGAGTCTCTGGCTTGCGACCCTGGCGGCCCTCGCCGCCTTCGCCGCCGCCACCGCGTCGGCGCAACAACAGGTCGGCCGCCCGGCGGATCCGCCGTTCACGCTTCCGGCCGACGTCGAGGTGCGCCAGGCCGCGATTCTGAGCGACGGCACGCGGCTCGCGGCCGACCTCTATGTCCGCAAGGGCGCACCGGGAAAGCTGCCCGTCATTGTCCTGGCCTATGGCTGGGGCGGCACCAAGGCCAGCTTCCGCGCCGAGGCCGCGGCCTTCGCCGAGGCCGGCTTCCTGGCCGTCCTGTTCGACTATCGCGGCTGGGGAGAGAGCGATGGCCGCATCGTGCTGGCGGAAGCCATGCCGGGCGAGAAACCCGGCGGCGTCTTCACGGCGAAAGTGCGCGAGCTGCGCGAGGTCATGGACCCGCCGGCCGAGCTCGACGATCTCGTCAACGTCATCCACTGGCTGCAGGCCGAGCCGCAGGCCGATCCGGCTCGTCTCGGGATCTGGGGCACCAGCTTCGGCGGCGGCATGGCGGTCGCGGCCGCGGCCCGCGACCGTCGGGTCAAGGCCGTGCACGCCCAGATGGCGCCGCTCGACCTGCGCGGCCTCGATCGCCTGGGCTGGCATGACGGCACGATGAGGGCGCGCGGCGAACTGGGATGGCCCGACCCAGGTCTGGTCGTGGTGAGCGGGCTCAAGGGCGCGCCGATCGCCGAACATTTCCTCGCCTTTTCGCCGGCCGCCGCCATGAACCTCAATCCCGGCTGCGCCCTGCAGCTGGTGCTGGCGGGCAAGGACGAGCTGTTCGACATCCGTGCCTCGATCGCCGCCTACGAAGCCTTCGAGGGCACCAGGAAGAACCTCGTGGTCCTGCCCGACGCCACGCATTACGACGCCTACACCCGCGCGCGCGCCGAGGTGCTGCAGCTCGCCCTCGCCTGGTTCGAGCGGCAGCTCAGGCCCTAGAGCTCTCCGCGTGGTTGACTAAGATGACCGCGATGAAGCGACGAGCCGCCGATCCGTCCCCGCCAGCGGACGAAGACACCTTGCGACAGCGCGTGCTGGGCGCGGCCTTTTCCACCTTCCTGGAAAAGGGCTACGCGCGCACCAGCATGCTCGACATCGCGAGCCGCGCGAAGATCTCCAAGCGCGACCTCTACGCCATGTGTTCGGGCAAGCCGGCGATGCTGCGCGAAGTGATCTCCGAGCGGGCGCGGCGCATGCGGCTACCGCTCGACATGCCCGCCGTCCGCGATGGCGGCGAGCTGATCGCCACGCTCAATGCGTTCGGCCTGGCGATCCTGCACGGCGTCATCAGCCGGCCGGTGCTGGTTCTTCACCGCATGGCCGTCGCCGTCGCCGAGGAGGCGCCCGACGTGGCCAAGACGCTCGACGAGGCCGGCCGCAAGGTTAACCGCGCGGCGCTGCGCCGGTTTCTCGGCGACGCGCAGGCCGCCAAGTTGCTTGGCCCCGGCGATCCCGCGGTCATGATGGACGATTACTTCGCGCTGCTGTGGGGCGGCTTGCTGATCGAGCTTTTGATGGGCGTTACCCCGCCGCCCTCGCCTGGGTCACTCGCCCGAAGGGCGCAACGGGCGACGACCAAGCTTCTGGAGCTCTATCCCCGACAGCGTGCCCGCCGGTAGAGTGCGACCATCCGTCGGCCTCACCACTTGGCGAAGTACTGGCGGATCGGCTCGGCGCCCGGGTTGCTGAAGCGACGGTCGAGCACGATCGCCCTCGCGGTGGCGCCCGGGCCGTAATAGAGTGCGTTCCAGTCGTTGTCGGCGTCGAGATAGGAGCCTTCGAGCGAAACGCCGGCGAACAGGCCGGCCGAGTTTCCGAAGGCCACGATGTCGGCGCCCATGGCCGAGGTCGAGGCGCCCTCCAGGCCGATGCCGACCGCCACCAGGGTCACGCCGCCCTCGGCGCCGAACTTGAACTTGTGGTTGAGGATGGCGTCCAGGCCCTTGTCGGTGCGGATGATGAACAGCATCTCCGACACCTTGGCGCCGATCTGCAAACCGACGCTGCCCGAGCCCATGCCGTAGAAGGCGGGCGGGCTCCAATCCCGGGAGCCGGTGCGCGCCAGCAGGGTGCCGCGCCCGCCGGCCGCGCCGAAGATGAAGCCGCCCTGCACCAGCTCCGGCACGATCAGCACGCCCTTGGCGTTGGTCATGTTCCTGGCGGCATCGGGGAAGTCCTTGCCATCCAGCACCTTGCGCGCGGATTCCAGGCAGGAATCGACCAGCGACTGGCGGCGGGCATCGGCGCGGGCGGGCAGGGCGGACAAGACGGGCGCGGCGAACGCAGCCGCAGTCCCCGCAAGGACGGTTCGGCGATCGAGCTTCATTTTCTGCTCCTTTGGCTCGTGGCCGACGCCGGGGAAGCGCCTTGGCGGCCACTGCAATGGCGAATCATACCACGTTTCGGGGCAAATTTGGGGCGGGCGGGTCCTTGCCCCCGGAAGGACTCAACGGCTGGGCGGCCGGTCCTTCAGGGTGAGCGGCAGGCCGGCGGCCATCAGGACCACCCGGTCGGCCCGCTCGGCGACCCGCATGTTCAGCCGGCCCTGGGCGTCGCGGAAGGAGCGGCCGAGCGGCGTCTCGGGCACGAGGCCCAGGCCCACCTCGTTGCTCACGAAAACCACTGGCGAGCCGCTGTCGCCGAGTGCCTGCAGCAGCCCGTCGGTGGCCTCGTCGAGATCGGCGCCGACATGCATCAGGTTGGAGAGCCAGAGCGTCAGGCAATCGACCAGCACCGGCTGGCGGTGCGCCTGGGCGCCGTCCAGCGCCTCGGCCAGCTTCATGGGCTCCTCGATGGTGGTCCAGCCGACGCCGCGGCGCGCGCGATGGGCCATGATGCGGGTCGCCATCTCGACGTCGCCCGCCTCGGCGGTGGCGATGTAGACCGCGGGCCGCGGCGAGCCGCCGAACAGCGTGCCGGTGACCAGCTTCTCCGCGTAACTGCTCTTGCCCGACCGCGCGCCGCCCAGGACCAAGGTCACCGGCGGCAGCGGAAAGGCCGCGATGTGCTCCATCAGCCTTTGCCTGCGCTCACCAGCCAGCAGGCGCCCGGCAGCATCACGCCGTCCGATCCCTGGTGCGGCGCCAGCACCTCGGCGATCGCGGCCTTGGCCTTCTCGATCGCCGCCGGTCCGGCGTCGGCGAAGGCCCGCGCCAGGGGGCCGAAGCGGCCGGTGTTCTCGGCCACCTCGGCCGCCGTGCTGCCCATCCAGATCGGCCGGTCGATCGGCTTGATGTCGGGCGTGCCGAAGCCCGCCTCCGTCAGGATGCGTTCGACCCGGGCGCGATCGCCGAAGGAATACTGGCCGGGATCCTCCGGCCCGGGTCGCGGGATCGGCGGCAGGAACGGCGCCGCGGCGCGCAGCGGCACGAGGCCCCAGGGATTCTCCTGCGGCGTGCGCCAGCACAGGAAGACCAGCCGACCCGTGGGCTTGAGCGCGTGCCGGAGATTCTTGAACGCCGCGACCGGGTCGCCGAAGAACATCACGCCGAAGCGCGAGAAGACGAGATCATAGGTCGCCGCCTTGAAGGGATAGGTGACGGCGTCGCCGACGACAAAGGTGGCATTGTCGACCCGGTGCGAGCGTGCCCGCTCGATCAGCGGCTCGGAAATGTCGACGCCCAGCACATGGCCGGTCGGGCCGATGGCGCGCGCCAACTCGGCGGTCGTGCCGCCCATGCCGCAGCCGACATCGATGACGTGCTCGCCCGGCCGGGCGGCGGCGGCGGACAAGACGTCCCGGCCGAGATCGGCGACCGAACGCTCGATGCGCTGATGGTAGGAGGCGAGCCAGCCCTGCCCGCCCGGGCCGTTCCAGAACGCGGCCTGTTCCGCCGCGAGCTCTTCCTTGCTTTTCATGCGAGGGACGCCGCCTTGGCCACGACGAGTTCGCGCGGCATGTAGTTGACGAACCCAACGCGCCAGGCGTGGGCGGGATCGGCCTGCTCGAAATGCTCGATCAGAGTGATGGACACATTGTCGATCTCGAAGCGCACCGCGGCCTCGGGATGGAGGTCGAAGGCGTGGGCGAGCGCGGCGCGGATCGTGCCGCCATGCGCCGTCGCCACGATGTCGCGGCCGCGATGCTCCTCAGTCAGCCGGTCGATGCTCTTGACCGTGCGGTCGCGCAGGTCGACGAAGCTTTCACCGCCGGGCGGCCGCTGCTCCGGCGGCGCCAGCCAGAACAGGTGGTTGTTGCCGTGCTTCTCGGCGATCTCGACGTAGGTCAGCCCCTGCCAGTCGCCGAAATGCTGCTCGGCGAGATCGCCATCGATGTTGAGCCTGTCCATCTCGGCGCCGGCGGCGGCGAGCTGCTCGGCCGTCTTGCGGGCGCGCAGCAGGTTCGAGGCGTACCACACCGCGCCCCGCGGCAGCAGCCTGGCCTGGTGCTCGAACAGCGCCTGGTTGCTGACGTCGCAGTCCTTGTCGCTCTGGCCGTAGCAACGCGCCTCGGGATTGGGCACCGGCGCGTGCCGCACCCACCACCAACGCGTGACCAGTCCCGTGATCTTGGCGCCCGTCGCCATGCGTCAAATTCTCCTTGCTCATGTCATCCTGAGCGAAGCGAAGGATCTCACGCCGGTTGCAAGCGGCGATGAGGTCCTTCGCTTCGCTCAGGACGACGGAAGCTAACGACTGATGAACAGCGCCGCCACCACCAGAAAGGCGATCTCGGCCTTCTGCTGGACGGCGCCCAGGGTGTCGCCGGTGTAGCCGCCGATGCGGTTGGCGATCCAGTGCGAGGCGCCCCAGGCCGCGGCCATGGCGGCGAGCGGCGCCAGGAGGGCGACGAAGAAGCCCTTGCCCAGCAGCAGCAGGAAGGCGAGCGCGGCGCCGAGGCCAATGGTGAGCCAGACGTCGTTGTCGGTCGGCTTGCCGGCTTGCGCGCCCAGGCCATCGGCCTGAACCGGCGAGAAGGCGAGCAGCGGATAGGCGATCACGGCGCGCGACAGAGCGTGGGCCGAGATCAGCACGACCAGCCCGGTCGAGCTGCTGAACTGCGCCAGGCAGGCGACCTTGATCAGCACGGAGAGCGCCAGCGCCAGCACGCCGAACGTGCCGTTGCGGCTGTCGCGCATGATTTCCAGCCGCCGCGCCGGCTCCAGCAGGTGCGGGCCCAGCCCGTCGGCGGTGTCGGCGAGACCGTCTTCATGCAGGGCGCGCGTGATCAGGATCGCGGCGCCCACCGCCAGCACGGCGGCGAGCCAGCCCGGCCCCGCCATCCCGCGCACGACGACGAACACCAGCCCGGCCGCGAGCCCGATGCCGGCGCCGATGAAGGGCAGCACCGGCAGCACGTCGGCCAGCTGCCAGCGCGGCACGCCGACATCGAGCCTCAGCCCGGTGAAGAACGAGGTCTGCTCCTTGAAGGCTTGCAGCCATTCGTCGAAGGAGGACGGGCGGCCGCCGGTCGTTGCGCCGAAGGGGGGCTCGTTGGGGTTGGTCATGATGGGGGGCTGGCCATGATGAGCCGAATATAGGATGGTCCGCGCCCGCGATGAACGCCCTACCGGCACATTAATGGCTTCAACTTTCGACGAAATGCGCCGCATCCTGCGCGCGCTGCCGGGACCGGACCTGGCAGCCAGGACCGAGGTGGTGCGCCGCCAGGCCGAGCTCACCAAGCCGCCGGGCGCGCTCGGCCGGCTGGAGGAGATCGCCGAATGGCTGGCCGCCTGGCAGGGTCGCGCCAGCCCGCGGGTCGAGCATCCGCGCATCGCGGTGTTCGCCGGCACCCATGGCGTGGCGGCGCGCGGCGTCTCGGCCTATCCGCCGGAAGTCACCGGACAGATGGTGAAGAACTTCCTGGCCGGCGGGGCGGCCATCAACCAGCTCGCCGCGGCGATCGACGCCGATCTGCGCATCTACGAACTCGACCTCGCCCATCCGACCCTCGACTTCACGCAGGGGCCGGCGATGAGCGAAGCCCGCGCGGCCAGCGCCATGGCCTACGGCATGATGGCAGCCGAGCCCGGCATCGACGTGCTCTGCCTGGGCGAAATGGGCATCGCCAACACCACGACGGCGGCCACGCTGTGCGCCGCCCTGTTCGGCGGCAGCGGCGCGGACTGGGCCGGACCCGGCACGGGCGTGACGGGTGCGGCCCTCACGCACAAGATCGCCGTCATCGACGAGGCGCTGGCGCAGCACAAGAAGGCGATCGCCACGCGCGATCCGCTCGTCCTGCTGGCCGCCGTGGGCGGCGAGGAACTGGCAGCCATCGCCGGCGCCGTAGTGGCCGCCCGCATGGGTCACATCCCCGTGCTGCTCGACGGCTACGCCTGCACCGCGGCGGCTTCCGTTCTCCATGCCGTCGACCGCCGCGCCCTCGATCACTGCCTGGTCGCCCACCGCTCGGCCGAACCGGGCCATGCGCGGCTGCTGCAGGCGATCGGCCAGCGGCCGCTGCTCGACATGGACATGCGGCTGGGCGAGGCCTCGGCCGCGGCGCTGGCCGTGCCGCTCCTCAAAGCCGCCGCCGCCTGCCACAACGGCATGGCGACCTTCGCGCAGGCCGGCGTGAGCGCCAAGGATGCCTAGGCGATCGAAGGCCAAGTCGAACGCGCCGGGCAGCAAGAACGGCCGGCGCCCGCGGGTGAACGACCCCGAAGGCACCAGGCGCAACATCGTCGAGGTGGCGACGCGAGAATTCGCCCAGAAGGGCTACGGCGGCGCGCGGGTCGACGCCATCGCCGAGCGCACGCGCACCAGCAAGCGCATGATCTACTATTACTTCGGCGGCAAGGAAGGCCTCTATCTCGCCGTGCTCGAGGAGGCCTATTCGAGCATCCGTCGCACCGAGGCCACGCTCGATCTCGAGCGCCTGCCGCCGGAAAAGGCGCTCGGCACCCTGGTCGCCTTCACCTTCGACTACCAGAACGCCCATCCGGAGTTCGTGCGCCTGGTGATGAACGAGAACATCCTGGACGGCGTCCACATGGCGCGCTCGAAGACGATCGGCCGGCTGAACAACGTCGTGATCGACGTGCTGCACGACCTGCTGGCGCGCGGGCGGCGGGCCGGGGTGTTCCGGCGCGACCTCGACGCGCTCGAGGTGCACATGACGATCAGCGCGCTCTGCGTCTTCAACGTCGCCAACCGCGCCACCTTCTCGACCATCTTCAAGCGCGACATGGCCTCGCCCAAGGCGCTGGCGACACGGCGCGCCCAGGTCGTCGACATCGTGCTGAGCTATGTCAAGCGCTGACCGTCGACAACGACGGCGGCCACGTTGACAAACTAACCAGTTCGTACAATCGTCGGTCACGGCCGCGCAGACGGCCGCCGCTCTGAAGGGAACGCAGTGCAACGGGATATCCTCGTCGGCCTGATCGGCGCCAACATCCAGAAATCGCTGTCGCCGGCGCTGTTCGCGGATGCCTGCGCCGCCGCAGGGCGGCGCGGCTACTACCATCTCATGGATGTCGATGCGCTGGCAGGACGCGGCCTGCAGGACCTGTTGGCCGCAGCCCGCACGGCGGGCTTTGCCGGCGTGAACGTCACCTATCCGTTCAAGGAGGCCGTGCCGGCGCTGCTCGACGAGGTATCGGCCGACGCCCGGCAGATCGGCGCGGTCAACACCGTCACCATCGGCCGCGACGGCACGACCAAGGGCTACAATACCGACCGGATCGGCTTCCGCCGCAGCTTCGAGGAGAAATTCGGGCGCGACGCCGTCGCCGGCAAGACGGCCGTCCTGGTGGGCGCGGGCGGCGCCGGCCGGGCGGTGGCCTTCGCGCTGTGCGATCTGGGCGTCGCCACCTTGCTGGTGAGCGACAAGAACGCGGCCCAGGCGACGGGCCTCGCAGCGGCGCTGGCGGCCCACTTCGATCAGGGACGCTGCCGTGTCGAGAGCGATCCTGCGTCGGCCTTGACGACGGCCGCCGGCATGGTCAATGCCACGCCGGTCGGCATGACGGGCTTTCCCGGCCTGCCGATCGCCACCGATACGATCCAGGCCCATCACTGGGTGGCCGACGTCATCTACACGCCGCTCGAGACCGATCTCCTCAAGGCCGCTCGCGCCAAAGGGGCGCGGGTGACGGGTGGCGCCGGCATGTGCGTGCACCAGGCGGTCGAGGCCTTCCGGCTGTTCGCCGGCTTCACGCCCGATATCGCGCGCCTGCATGCGGCGTTCGCCAAGGCCGCGGTCCTGCGCGATCGCATGACCGAGCCAGCCGAATGAAGAGCGCGCCTACAACGTCGCGGACCGCGCAGTGAAAGGGTGCGGCCGCGACCGGCAGGTCTCAATTGCATGCGGCATCGGGTTAACTGAGTATTCACCGACAAACGCAAAGGGAAACGCCATGACCATCAAGACGAAGCTGTTGATCCCGCGCCGCAGGGCCTTGCTGGGCGCCGCCGGCCTCGCCGCCTTGCCGTTCGCCGCGCCGCACGTCGCGCGCGCCGCCGACCCAATCAAGATCGGCCTGCTGCTGGCCAAGACGGGCCAGATCGCCGGCCAGACCGAATACCTGGCGAACGGCTCGATGCTGGCGCTCGAGCAGCGCGGCGGCACGGTCATGGGCCAGCCGGCCGAACTCGTGTGGCTCGATGAGCCCAGCCCGCAGGGTGCGACGCAGAACATGCAGAAGCTGGTGCAGGAGAACAAGGTGTGCGCCGTGCTGGGCGGGGCGCTCTCGTCCAACGCGCTGGCCGAGGAGGCGAAGGCGGCGGAGCTCAAGATCCCGTTCGTCTGCGACAATGCCGCGGCGACCGACATCACCGGCAAGAACTGCAACCGCTACACCTTCCGGCTGAACACGCCGGTCGCGGTGCAATGCCGGATGCTGGCGCCGTACGCCCTGAACTACGGCAAGAAGTGGTATCACATCACGGCATCCTTCGCCTTCGGCCAGGACATCCTGAAGAGCTCGCGCGAGCTCCTGAAGGCGGCGGGCGGCACGGAAGTCGGCGTCGACGAGGTGCCGCTCAACACCGCCGATTTCAGCTCGTTCATCCTCAAGATCCGTCAGGCCAAGCCGGACGTGGTGGTGGGCGGCCTGTCGGCCGGCGACCTCACCACCTTCCTCAAGCAATGGAACGAGCTCGGCATGAAGGGCAAGATCCCGTTCGTCGAGATCGCGATCGGCGACACCGACATCTGGGGCGTCGGACCCGATGCCGCCAACGGCACCTTCACCAAGCTGTGGGACGCCTACAATCCCAACAACACGCCGGAGGAAAAGGCGTTTGCCGGGGCGTACCTCAAGAAACACGGCAAGCCGGCGGCGGACAAGGCGTGGATGGGCTGGATCACCGCGCGCTCGCTGTTCGAATCGATCGATGCCGCGAAGTCGACCGACGCCGACAAGATCATCGCGGCGCTGGAAGCGTGGAAGGTGCCGGCCGGCAACGCCTCCTACAGCTACCGCAAGTTCGATCACCAGATGCTGCTGCGCAACCTCGCGGTGTCGGTGAAGGAGAAGATCACCGACAAGTACGACTACTTCGACGTCAAGGCGACGCTGCCGGAGAACCCCGCCGATCTCGACAAGGTATTCGGCACGCAAGAGGAGATCGGCTGCAAGATGGGCTAGCGGGCGCAAACGAAAGCGGGCGCGCCGACGATGCTGGAAATCCTTTTGTCGCAGACGGTCAGCGGCCTGGTGCTGGGCGGCCTTTACGTCCTGATCGCCATCGGCCTTTCGATCATCTTCGGCCTGCTGGGCATCGTGAACTTCGCCCATGGCGCGTTCTTCACCTTGGGCGCCTACTTCGCGCTGACCCTGGTCGAGCTCTTCGGCTGGCCCGCCGTCCTGCTGTCGCCAATCATCGTCGGAGGCATCGGCATGGTGGCCGAGCGTCTGCTGATCCGTCGATTGTACGACAAGGAGCCGCTGATCAGCCTGATCGTCACCTTCGCTCTCGCCCTGCTGATCGAGGCCACGGTTCGCCTGATCTACGGTGGCATCGGCCAGCCGTTCAGCCCGCCGCCCTTCATGGCGGGCTTCCTGATCTGGGGACCGATCCTGATCACCAAGTACCGCGTCGGCGTGCTTTTGACGACCGCCACGGTGCTGCTGCTGCTCTGGCTGTTCCTGGAGAAGACGCCGTTCGGCCGCATCCTGCGCGCCGGCTCGCGCGATCCCGAGATGGTGGGCCTTTTGGGCATCAACCTGCCCAAGGTGCTGACCTGGGTGTTCGGGCTGGGCTGCGCCATCTCCGGCATCGCCGGCATGCTGGCGGCGCCGCTGTGGACCGTCACGCCGGCGATGGCGACCAACGCCATCATGCCGGCCTTCGTCGTGGTGGCGATCGGCGGGCTGGGCTCGTTCGCAGGCGCGGTGATCGCGGGCCTGCTGGTCGGCGTCGTGGTGGCGCTCACCATCCAGTTCTGGCCAGAAGCCTCCGGCGCCGTCATGTACCTGTTCATGGCGCTGATGCTGCTGTTACGCCCGCGCGGCTTGCTGGGCGAGCGCTGGGAGCGCTTCGAATGAGCGGGCTTCTCCGTCATCCGGTCCTGTTGACCGTGCTGGTGTTGAGCGGCCTCACCCTGCTCTGGGTGCTGATCGGCGCGCCGATCAGCCTGATCACGCAGATCGCCATCTACACCTTGTATGGCGCGGGCGTCTGCCTGCTGGTGAGCTACACCGGCCTGGTGCCGTTTGGCGCCTCGGTCTTCTTCGGCTGCGCGAGCTACGCGGTCGCCTTCGCCCTGCTGCGCGGCCCCAATGTTGGAATAGGGGCCAACGAGTTCCTGGCGCTCGCTTTCGCCGTGCTCTTCTCGCTGCTGCTGGCCGCCGTCATTGCCGCGATCATTCTGCGCCGGCGCGGCCTCTATTTCTCCCTGCTGACCTTGGCCTTCTCGCAGATCGCCTTCGAGATCGCCTTCAAATGGACCGACGTCACGGGCGGCGAGAACGGCCTGCAGGGCCTGCCGCGGCCGACGTTCCCGGATGCCTGGTCGTTCCACGTCTTCACCATCGTCACGGTTGCGATCGCCCTCGGCCTGCTGTGGCGCATCGCCCATTCGCCGTTCGGCCGCAGCCTGCAGGCGGTACGCGACAACGAACAGCGGGCGCAGAGCCTGGGCTACGACACGTTCCGGCTGAAGTTCGCCTCCTTCGTGCTGATGGGCGGCTTCATCGGCTACGCGGGCGGCCTCTTGTCGCTGATGCTGAAGGGCGCCTATGCCGACAATCTCAGCTGGCAGCATGCCGGCGATTCGCTGCTGATGGCGGTGCTGGGCGGCGTGCACCATTTCCTCGGGCCGTTGTGGGGCGCCATCGCCTTCATCCTGCTGGAGGACCGGCTCTCGGCGCTGACCGAAAGCTGGTGGCTGATGTTCGCGCCGATCGTGATCCTGTTCGCGCTCGCCTCGCCCGAGGGCATCCAGGGTCTGGTGTTCCGCCTGCGCGGGCGCACCGACTGGACGCTGACCCGGCCCGGCATCCCGCCGCGACCGACGACCATCGCGCCCTGGCAGGCCGGGCATGCGACGCTCGATCCGTCGAAGCCGATCCTCAGCGTCAGCCATCTCGACAAGCGCTTCGGCTCGCTGGTCGTGGCCAGCGATGTCAGCCTGGAGGTCTACCCCTACCGGCTGCACAGCCTCATCGGCCCGAACGGCGCCGGCAAGACGACCCTCTTCAACATGCTGACCGGGCTGCTGCCCGCGGACGGCGGCGCCATCGTCTTCGACGGCCACGACATCACCCGCCTGCCCGTGCACCGGCGCATCCGGCTCGGTCTCTCGCGCTCGTTCCAGATCCTGAGCGTGTTCCCCAACCTCTCGGCGTTCGAGAACGTCCGGGTCGCGGTGCAGGCGCAGGACCGGCGGCGCTGGGGCCTGTGGCGCGACGCCTACCGCTACGACGACCTCAACGCCCGCACCTGGTCGCTGCTGGCCGCGGTCGGGCTGGAAGATCGCGCCGCCGACGCCTGCGCGAATCTCGGCCACGGCCAGCGCCGCCTGCTCGAGATCGCCATCACGCTCGCCACCGATGCGCGCCTGCTGCTGCTCGACGAGCCGCTGGCCGGCCTGGCGGAAGCCGACCGGCAGGTGGTGGGCGCGCTGATCCGCAAGCTCGCCGACAGCCATGCCGTGCTGCTGATCGAGCACGACATCGACCGCGTGCTGGCGCTCAGCGATCGCATCACCGTGCTGCATCAGGGCCGCCTGATCGCCGACGGCGCGCCGGCCGATGTCGCCGCCAACCCCGATGTCGTCACCGCCTATCTCGGCGCCGAACGCATCGTCCCGCCGCCTGCGCCGACCGACCTGGAACGCGCCGAGCACCTCGCCGCCCGACCGCTGCTGGTGATCGACAAGGTGCGGGCGGGCTACGCCGGCAGCGTCGTCCTGGAGGACCTCTCGCTGGTCGTCCATGAGGGCGAGGCCGTGGCCCTGCTGGGCCGCAACGGCGTCGGCAAGACGACGACCTTGCGCGCCATCACCGGCACGGTGCGCTGCGGCGCGGGCAACATCCGCCTCGACGGCGCGGAGATCGCCAACGCCCGGCCGTACGAGATCAATCGCCGGGGAGTCTCGCTGGTGCCGGAGGGCCGCCGGCTGTTCCCCAATCTCACGGTGCTGGACAATCTCCGGATCGCCATGCGCGAGGGCGGCGCATCGCTCGACGAGGTCTTCGCGCTGTTCCCCAAGCTCGGCACCCTGCAGCGCACCAAGGCCGAGAGCCTGTCGGGCGGCGAGCGCCAGATGCTGGCGATTGCCCGCGCCCTGATGGTGCCAGCCAAGGTGATCCTGCTCGACGAACCCTTCGAGGGGCTGGCGCCCACCATCGTCAAGGAGGTGATGGACGCATTGGCCAAGCTGCGCGGCCGGGTGGCCATGGTGATCGTCGAGCATCACGCCGAGACGGTCCTGCCGCTGGTCGATCGGGCCTATGTTCTGGTGAACGGGCAGGTTGCCTTCGAGGGAACCGCCAAATCGCTGGAAGGCGATGCGGCGTTGCAGGCCCGGCTGCTCGGGGTCGTGCAGAAGGAAGCGGCATAGCAGGCATCGCCAACCGATTCGCGTGGGAGGGCCGTCATGAAAACCTCGATTGCGACAGTCTCCCTGAGCGGCACGCTCGGCGAGAAGCTCGAAGCCATCGCCGCCGCCAAGTTCGACGCGGTCGAGATCTTCGAGAATGACCTCATCACCTTCAACGGCGCGCCGGCCGACGTGCGCCGCGCCTGCGCGGTGCTGGGACTGGACATCGTCACGCTGCAGCCGTTCCGCGATTTCGAGGGCATGCCGCCCGGACGGCGTGAACGGGCCATGGATCGCGCCGAACGCAAGTTCGACGTCATGCAGGAGCTCGGCACCGATCTCCTGATGATTTGCAGCAACGTGGCGGCCGAATCGCTGGGCGGCATCGACCGCGCCGCCGCCGACCTGCGCGAGCTGGGCGAGCGCGCCGCCAAGCGCGGCCTGCGCATCGCCTTCGAGGCGCTGGCCTGGGGCCGCCACATCAACGACTACCGCGACGCCTGGGAGGCGGTGCGGCGCGCCGACCATCCCGCCGTCGGCCTGGTGCTCGACTCCTTCCACATCCTGGCGCGCGGCACCGATCTCGGCGCCATCCGCGCCATCCCCGGCGACCGCATCTTCCTGGTGCAGCTCGCCGACGCGCCGCTGCTGCAGATGGACTATCTCTCGTGGAGCCGGCATTTCCGCAACTTCCCGGGCCAGGGCGAGCTGCCGGTACTCGACTTCATGGAGGCGCTGGGGACGACCGACTATGACGGCGCGCTGTCGCTGGAAATCTTCAACGACCAGTTCCGCGCCGGCTCGGCGCGCAGCCTCGCCGTCGACGGTCATCGCTCGCTGCGCTTCCTGCTCGATCAGCTCGCCGAGCGGACCGGCAAGAGGCAGCCGGGCGTGCCTGCCCTGCCGCCGCGCTCGCAGGCCAAGGGCGTGAGCTTCATCGAATTCTCGGCCGACGATGACGACGCGTCGCGTCTGGAAGAGCTTTTGGCCGGGCTCGGCTTCCGCCGCGCCGGCCGGCATCGCTCGAAGGCGGTGACGCGCTGGAGCCAGGGCGACATCAACCTGGTCGTGAACCGCGAGAAGGAAGGCTTCGCCCATTCCTTCAACATCGTGCACGGCTCGGCCGTCTGCGCCCTGGGCCTCGCCGTCGACGACGCGGTGGCGACCTTCCAGCGCGCCACCCTGTTGCTCGATCCTCCGTTCCGCCAGGCCGTCGGGCCGGGCGAGCTCGACATCCCGGCGGTGCGCGGCGTCGGCGGCAGCCTGGTCTATTTCCTCGATTCGACCAGCGCGCTCGGCCGGGTGTGGGACATCGAGTTCGACGACACCGGCGAGACGGGCAACGACGCCGGACTCACCGGCGTCGATCACATCTCGCAGTCGATGCAATACGAGGAGATGCTGACCTGGCTGCTGTTCTACACCTCGCTGCTTGATCTCAGGAAGATCCCGCCCCAGGAGGTCGCCGATCCGGGCGGCCTGGTGTTGAGCCAGGTGGTCGAATCGCCCGACGGCGGGCTGCGCATCGTGCTCAACGCCTCGCAAAGCCAGCGCACGCAATCGTCGCGCTTCCTCAACGAGCTGTTCGGCTCGGGCGTGCAGCACATCGCCCTGGCCACCGACGACCTTGTGGCGACCGTGGCGCGGCTGGAACAGAACGGCGTGCGCCTGCTCGTCATTCCGGAGAATTACTATGACGACCTGGAAGCCAAGACCGACCTGCCGGCCGACCAGCTGGCGATGCTGAAGGCGCACAACATCCTCTACGACCGCGAGGGCAACGCGGAATACCTGCAGGTCTACACCGAGACCTACGATCAGCGATTCTTCTTCGAGATCGTCCAGCGCCGCGGCTATCGCGGCTATGGCGCCGCCAACGCGCCGGTCAGGCTCGCCGCGCAGGCCCGCCTGTCGGCGGATGGCACCACGCTCGGCGTCTGATCAGGCCGTCACCTCGATGACGCCGGCTGCCTCGGCGGCGACGACGCTGCCGATCACGGCGGCCACCGGCGTGCCGCGCTGCTTGAGGTCGGCCAGGAGGCCGGCCAGCCGCGCCTGCGGCACGGCGATCAAAAGGCCGCCGGAGGTCTGGGCATCGGCCAGCAGCAGGCGCTGCGGCTCGGCGAGACCGTCGGCAAAGCGGGCGTTGGGCGCGGCGTACTCGAGGTTGCGCTTGGTGCCGCCCGGGCAGAGGCCGGCCTGCAGGAAGGTCTCGACCTTGTCGAAGATCGGCACGGCGGCGTAGGACAGGCAGGCGCCGATCGGCCGGCCGGCTGCGGTCGACGAGGCGCGCAGCATGTTGCCGAGATGGCCCAAGAGGCCGAAGCCCGTGATGTCGGTGCCGGCCGTGGCGTGCGCCGCCACCATCGCCTCGGCGGCATGGCGGTTCAACGTCGTCATCGAACGGATCGCGGCCTGCAGCACGCTCTCGGGGGCGGCGTTGCGCTTCACCGCCGTGGTCAGCACGCCCGTGCCGATCGGCTTGGTCAGCACCAGCACGTCGCCGGGACGGGCACCGGCGTTGGAAACGATGCGGTCGGGATGGATCGTGCCGGTGACGAACAGGCCGAATTTCGGTTCCTCGTCGACGATCGAATGACCGCCGGAAATCGCGATGCCGGCCTCGGCGCAGATCGCGGCCGCGCCGTCGAGCACCTGGCGCAAGGGCGCCGTGCCCAGCCGGTCGACCGGCCAGGCGACGAAGCTCAGCGCATTGAGCGGCGTGGCTCCCATGGCGTAGATGTCGGAAAGCGCATTGGTGGCGGCGATGCGGCCGTAGTCGAACGGGTCGTCGACGATGGGCGGAAAGATGTCGACCGTCTCGACCAGGGCGAGATCGTCACGCAGCCGGATGACGGCGGCATCGTCGGAGGTGTCGTGGCCGACCATCACGCGCGGATCGGTCGCGATCGGCAGGCCGCTCAGGGCGGCATGAAGATCGGACTGGCTGATCTTGGCGGCGCAGCCGGCGAAGCGCGCCAGTTCGGTCAGGCGCGGCGGGGTGCTCTCCGGCGAAATGGGCTTCAGCGGCGGGGTCGCGACGTTCATGGCTTTCTCCCACGGCTCGGAAACTTCAGAGGGGCGGATGATCCGACGGCGCGCGCCTCCGCACAAGGGCGGGCAAAAACCCTATTTTGGGGCACCCGGCAGGAAATCGTCGAGCGGCACGCCGAAGCTGTTGAGCGCCCACGAGACGAGGTTGTACTGGCCGACGGTGAAGACCGCGTCCATCAGCTGTTCGGTCGAGTATTTCTTCGACAGCGCGGCCCAGGTGGCGTCGGAGACCACCGAATTCTCGTAGAGATCGTCGGCCACCTGCAGCAGCGCCGCCTCGTGCTCGCTCCAGCCCGCCGCCTTCGGCCCCTGCTTCAGCCGCTCGATGTCGACGTCGGAGACGCCGCCCCGTTTGGCGATGAGCTCGTGCTGGGCGAATTCATATTCGGCCTGATTCAGCCAGCCGATGCGCAGGATCAGAAGCTCGCGGTCGCGGAACGGCAGGGTCTGCTTGCTGAGGATATGGCCGGCGAACGGGGTCCAGCGCTTCACCAGCGACGGGTGGTGGGCCAGCACCTTGAAGATGTTGAAGACCTGCCCGTTCATGGCGTTCTTCTCGACGGTCGTGCGGTCCTCCGCCGCCATGGTCGACAGATCGCGCATGGGAATGCGCTGCTTGCGCTTGATCACCGTGTTTCCTCCCTCGGCAACAGGCCGGCAATCTAGCAGACTGCCGGCGCGCCTAGGGAACTGGCTTGTTCGCGTCCGCGAGCGCCTTGACGCCGACCCATCCCCAATAGACGCGATGGTGGGCGATGAGCCCGCCGGCGATGTCGATCACTTCGACCAGGTCGACCTGATCGCCCTGCGGTGTCTCGCGCGGATATTCCCAGACGAGCTGCCAGCCGTTGGCGAAGAACGTTCCGGTTCGATACCAGCGGCCAAGACCGCCTTTGGGATTGCGGAACCCGGCTTCGAAGAAGGACCGGATGGCGGCTTTTCCGTTCAGGACGCCGCGGGTCATGTCCTTCACCGTCGCCAGGACCAGGGGCGATTCGAAGACGGCGTCCTCGGCGTAAAGCGCCATCAGGCCATCGATATCGCGCGCCACGATCGTCTCGTGCCACTGTTCGTAGATGTGGCGGATCTGGGCATCGGTATTCTCCGTCATCGTTGGCGCCTCCTTCAATTCGATCACCATCTCGATCTCGACCGCCATCTGCCCCGTCAGCGCCGCCATGCCGACCGCGGCGCGCGCGCCGCGGCCCGCTTCGCCGAAGACCTCGACCATGAGATCGGAGAAGCCGTTGATGACCTTGGGCTGTTCGCGGAAATCCGGCGCGGCATTGACCATGCCCAGCACCTTGACGACGCGGGCCACGCGATCGAGCGAACCGGTGAGCAGGCGGATGCGCGCCAGCATGGCAAGGCCCGCCACGCGCGCTGCCGCATAGGCCTGTTCGACGCTGAGATCGGCCCCGGCCTTGCCGACGACATAGCTGCCATCGGCGCGCTGCGGTCCGCAGCCGGACAGAAACAGCAGGTTGCCGACCTGCACGCCCGCAACGTAGTTGCCGGCCGCCTTGGGCGGCGGCGGCAGCTCGAGGGCGAGATCATGCAGTTTCTGCTCGGCGCTCATGGCCTGTTCTCCCGGGTCACCAGCAAATCGCCGACGACGGCGGTGAGCACGATGGCGCCGCCCAGGCAGGTGGCGAGCGGCGGCACCTCGCCGAAGGCGAGCCAGACGAGGGCCGGCGCCAGCGGCGTTTCGAGCGCGCCCATGAGGGCGGAGCGCGTGGCCGAGATCAGCCGCGTGCCGGTCGTGAGCAAGAGCATACCCAACCCGAACTGCGTCGTGCCGAAGAGGGCGAGATAGAAGAAATTCGAGCCCGTGACGCCCGCCGGATCCGCCCACGGCCAGACAACGAGCGCGCACAGGAAGGCCGATAGCGACGCCGCCGGCAACATGCTGACGTCGCGATGCCGGCGGATCACCACCATCATGGTCGAGATCAGGATCGTCATGACAAGCGCCAGGAAGTTGCCGAGCAGGTGGCCGGAGGCCAGTGCCGCACCGACCGTGACGACCACACCCAGGAGCGCCACCAGGCTGGCTGCAAGCGTGGTCCAGCGCTCGCGCGCGCCGGTCCACGCCCAGGCCAGCCCTGCGGTCATGAACGGCGCCGTGGCGTTGATCACCAGGACGTCGGCCACCGTGGTCTCGCGCAGCGCATTGATGAAGCAGATGGTGGCGACCGTCGAGCAGGCGGCCGCGACGAGACCGGCCCGGCCGATACGCCGGACGGCCAGGACCGCCCCGGCGCCCTCCCGCCAGACGATGTAGCCCGCGATGAGCAACCCGCCGAACAGGCCGCGCCAGAACAGCATGGTCCAGACGTCCGTATCGATCAGCCGGGTGAAGAAGCCGGCCGTGCTGAAAGCGAAGGCCGACAGCACCACCAGGGTCACGCCCTGCCAAGCCTGGCTCCTGTCTTCGGTCATGGCGGCGACGCTCGCGATAGACATTTCTTCACCCTTCGGCCTGTGTTTCGAGATCACCCTAGCGCCGGGCTACTGACATCGTTATGTCAGGAGTGTCGTCCCTGCTTCGGAGGTCGATTGCATGCGTGCCGACCGGCTGTTCGACGTCATCCAGGTCCTGCGCTCGGCCAAAAAGCCGGTCACCGCCGCCGCGCTGGCCGACGAGCTGGAAGTCACGGTGCGCACAATCTATCGCGACGTGGCGACCCTGCAGGCCCGCCGCGTGCCGATCGAAGGCGCGCCCGGCCTGGGCTACGTGCTGCGCAAGGGTTTCGACCTGCCGCCGCTGATGTTCACGATCGACGAGGTCGAGGCCATCACGGTCGGCGCCCGGCTGGTGCAGCGCCTGCGCGATTCGGAGCTGCAGCAGGCGGCCAAGCGGGTGCTCGACAAGGTGACGGTCGTGTTGCCCGAGAGCCTGCGCTCACACGTCGCGGGCGCGCCGTTCTACGTGTCGAGCGGAAGCGCCGCCAGCCCGCACGGCGTCGACGTGGCGCAGGTGCGCAGCGCCATCCGCGACCGGCGCAAGATGCGCATTTCCTATGTCGACGAGAAGAGCAAGCGCACGCGACGCACGATCTGGCCGCTCGCCATGGCCTATTACGTCGACGTGACGCTGGTCGGCGCCTGGTGCGAGCTCAGGAAGGATTTCAGGAATTTCCGCGTCGAGCGGATCGCGGCGTCACGCGTGCTGGCGCAGCGTTTCCAGGATCACAACGGACAAAAGCTGGCCGAATGGCTGGCGCTGCCCAAGGATCGGCCGGTGACGCCGCTGTAAGCTTCCTCGGCGGCGGGACGATCGAATGCGACGAGCTGTGCCGCCGCCAGCCGGGCATGGCCGCGCGTGGTGAACTGTGCGCCATCGAGCGCGAAGAAGGGCCGGGCCAATGCATGGAAGCGGAAGGCGTTGCCTTCCTTGACGACGACACCCGCGGGCTTGCCCCAGACTTCGACGACGAAGGGTTCGGTCATGGCTTGGATCTCCCTGGTCACTCTCGACATGGTCTCGATCCGACGCTTCGACAATGGTTGAGATTGTCGAAGTTGGCCTGACACGAAGCAAAGCCCCTTCATGCGGCGCCAATGTGGCGATGAATTCTTCTGCACTGACGTTGAGAACATCGCTCGCAACGTGACGAGCGGATGAACACCCTTCACTTGTCATGCAGAGGGGGCACGGCCTGCCTGAGATCGTCCTGCGTGTAGGGCTTGCGGATGAAGCTGATGCGCGCGTCGCCCGCGAAGCGCTGGCGCAGCTCAAGGTCGTCGTAGCCGCTCGCCACGATGATGGGGAGAGCGGGATGGCGGGCGCGCAACTCGCCCACCAGCACGTCACCCTTGATGCCCGGCAAGCCGATGTCGACGATCGCGAGAGCGATGTCGCCTTCCATCAGCTTGACCTTGTTCATCGCTTCGGTCGCCGATCCGGCGGTCTCGACGCGGTAGCCGAGGTCCTCGAGTTGCTCGGTGGCGACCATGCGGACCAGCACTTCGTCCTCGACCAGCAGGATGCGGGGCGGGCCCGTCGGGTCGTCGAGGATATCGGCGAGCTTCGCGGCGACGGCGGCATAGGTGAAAGGCTTGGGGATGAGCACGACCCCGGGATCGAGCCGGCCGTCATGTACGATGGCATTGCGGGCATAGCCGGTAGTGAACAGTACCTTGAGGGTGGGCCGGACCTTGCGCGCCGCGTCGGCGAGCTGGCGACCGTTCATGCCGCCGGGCAGGCCGATATCGGTGAACAGCAACTTGATCTCGGGGTGGCGCTTGAGCAGATGCAGCGCCGTCGCGGCGAGCGGAGCCTCGAGCACCGTGTAGCCCAGCTCGCGCACGATGCCGGTCGTGTTGGCCCGCACGTCGTCGTCGTCCTCGACGACGAGGATGGTCTGGGCGCCTGCGCTGCGCGGCACAGGTGCCGCCATGTCCGGCAAGGCAACGCTGCCCTCTTCCGACAGCAGCCGCGGCAGGTAGAGCTTCACCGTCGTGCCCGACCCGACCTCGCTATAGATCTTCACGTGGCCGCCGGATTGCTTGACGAAGCCATAGACCTGGCTCAGCCCCAGCCCGGTGCCGTGACCAATATCCTTGGTCGTATAGAAGGGCTCGAAAGCGCGGGCCTGAACCTCCTTGGTCATGCCCGAACCGGTGTCGGATATGGAGATCACCACGTACTGGCCCGGCACAACCTCGGTCTGCGCCGCGGCATACGCCTCGTCGAGATGGGCGTTGGCGGTCTCGATGGTGAGCTTGCCGCCCTTCGGCATGGCGTCCCGCGCATTGACGGCGAGATTGAGGATGCCGATCTCGAGCTGGTTGGGATCGGCAAGCACCCGCCACAGCCCGCCGGCCAGCACCGTTTCGATGGCGACCTGCTCGCCGAGCGTGCGGCGCAGCAGTTCGGACATGCCGATGACGAGGCGTCCGGCATCGACCGGCTTGGGATCGAGCGGCTGACGGCGCGAGAAGGCGAGCAGCCGCTGGGTGAGCGAGGCCGCCCGTTGCGCGCCGCGCATGGCGTTTTCCACCGAGCGGGCCAGGCGGTCGCCATCGGGCGCAGGCACCTGGAGCCCGCGCTGCAGGGATTCCAGGTTGCCGATGATGACGGTCAGGAGATTGTTGAAGTCGTGCGCCACGCCGCCGGTGAGCTGGCCGATTCCCTCCATCTTCTGCGCCTGGGCAAGCTGCTCCTGCGCCCGCTGCAGCGCCTGCGCGGCCTGCCGTCGTTCGGTGATGTCGCGCGTGATCTTGGCGAAGCCCAGCAGGGCGCCGTCCTCGTCGCGGATCGGATTGATGACGACGCTGGCCCAGAACTCCGAGCCGTCCTTGCGCATGCGCACGCCCTCGGCTTGGAACGTGCCCTCGCGCGCGGCCGTCGCGAGGGCGCGCGCCGGTATGCCGGCCGCTCGATCGGCGTCGACATAGAAACGCGAGAAATGCTGGCCGACGATCTCCGATGCGAGGTAACCCTTGATGCGCTCGGCGCCGGCGTTCCAGTTGGTGACGATGCCGTCGGGGTCGAGCATGAACAAGGCGTAGTCCCGCACGCCCTGGACGAGATGCTGGAAGCGCCGCTCGGCGCGTTCGCGCTCGGCCGCCTCCTGGACCAGCCGCGCATTGGCCGCCGCCAGCTCCGCCGTGCGTTCGTCGACCTTGCTTTCGAGGCTCTGCTCGTTCAGCCGCAACGTCTCTTCGATGCGCCGCCGACGCTCAATCTCATCCTGCGCGGCGCGATAGAGCTTGGCCTTGTCGATCGCGATCGCGGCCTGCACGGCGATGGCGGCCACGACACGCTCGGCCCGCTCGTCGAAAACGCCGGGCTGGGGATGGCCGAAGAACAGCCCTCCCAGAACCTCGCCGGTACGCGAGACCACCGGCGCCGCGAGGTAGCTGCGCACCGGCAGATGACCCTCGGGCATGCCGTAATGGGGCTTGTTCTTGCCGAAGCGCGGATCCCTGGCGATGTCGGGCGAACGAACGATGCCTTCGTCCCTGAAGGTCGGTGCGAACGCTGCGGTGCTGGCGAAGGCCTCGCGCGGCGCGCCGGACAAGGCATAGAGCGTGTAGGGCCCGCCCTCCTCGCCGGCGACATTGTAGAAGAACGATCCGAAGGCCGCGCCCGACAGCCGCGTCGCCGCATCGGTAACGATCTGGACGGCCCGCTCGAGTTCGATCTCCGCCGACACCGCGGTGCCGACCTCGTTGAGCAGCTCGAGGATCTGGGTTTCTTCCTTGAGAAGCCGCCCCGTCTCCCGGCGCATGTTCGCCAGGCGAAGATTGGTCTCGATCCTCGCCAGCAATTCGCGGGCGGAGAACGGCTTGATGAGATAGTCGTCGGCGCCGGCGCGCAGTCCGCCCACCTTCGCCCCCTCGCCGGCACGGGCGGACAGCAGGATGATGGGCGTGTCCTTGATCGCATCGTCACCGCGCATCGCCGCGAGAAGGCCGAAGCCGTCGAGGCGCGGCATCATGACATCGGACAGCACGAGATCCGGCTTCAGGGCGCGAATTGCGGCCAGCGCCGCCTCGCCATCAGCGGCGGTTTCGACCCGGTAGCCGGCGGCGCGCAGCAAGCGCTCGACATAGAGGCGCATGTCGAGATTGTCATCGACCAGCAGGACGAGATGGTTCCCGCCCTGCTGCGGCAGCTCGATCAGGTCCTGCGGTCCAGACGCTGTCGGCGCGTCGGCGGCGAGGTTCTGGTCGCCCAGCCAGCTCGTCGCCTCCTGCACATAGGCCTGCGCCCGACCGCCGGCCGGGATGTACTGACGGCCGGCCCGTACGCGGTCGGCGGGAAGATGGTCCGTGCCCAACGGCAAACGAACAGTGAAGGTGCTGCCCACGCCAACCTCGCTTTCCGCGGAGATCGTGCCGCCATGCAGCCGGACCAGCTCCTGCACGAGCGCCAGGCCGATGCCGCTGCCTTCGATGCTGCGTCCGCGCGCGCCCTCGACGCGGTGGAAGCGCTCGAACAGGTGCGGCAGCTCTTCTGCCGCTATCCCGGTGCCGGTATCGCGCACCGCAATCTCGACCGCCTTGCCATCGCCAGTCTGCCGGATTTCGATGACAATCTCGCCGTCGAAGGTGAACTTCAAGGCATTGGACAGAAGGTTGAGGACGACCTTCTCCCACATGTCGCGATCGACGTGGACGGGCGCCGTCAGCGGCGGACAGTCGACCCGCAGGCCGAGCCCGGCGCGCTCGATGGCCGAGCGGAAGGTCGAGGCCAGCTCGGCAGTGAAGCGGCAGAGGTCGACCGCCTCGAAGCTCGCCTGGGTCCTGCCGGCCTCGATGCGGGAGAAGTCGAGCAGGGAGTTGACGAGCTTCAGCAGGCGAACGCCGTTGCGATGCGCCACCGAAACGAGCTCGCGGTTCGCGGGGCGCAGCTCGTCGTCAGGCTTGGCCAAAGCCTCTTCGAGCGGGCTCAGCATCAAGGTCAGAGGTGTGCGGAACTCGTGGCTGACGTTGGAGAAGAACGCCGTCTTCGCCCGGTCGATCTCGGCCAGGGCCTCGGCCCGTCGGCGCTCCTCCTCATAGGCCTCGGCATTGGCAATGGCCGATGTGATCTGGCCGGCGACGAGATCGAGGAAGCCGGCATAGCCTTCGTCGAACAGACGGAAGGGGTTGAGGCCCACGATGACGAAGCCCGGACGGCCCGTCTCGCCGCTCGCGGCAATCGGCAGGACGACCGCACTGCTGGCCGGAACCTCCCAGGCGCCGCTCGGCATCTCGCCCTTGAACTTGTCGGCAAGTCCGCCGACGACGCGCGGCGCATGGCTCTGCAGCACCTCGCCGATCGGCCAGGGGTCGACCGAGTCCAGGGACAAGGTTGCAGCCGCCGCGGGATGGTCCTTGGCAATGCCCATCGTGCTGATGAGCGAGGCCGTCCGGCTGCCGGGCTCGGCCCTGTAGATCATGGCAAAGGGCAGGTCGCGGGGATTGGTCGCCAGCGCCTGGGCGGCGCGCGCGCAGGCCTGCTGCCAGGTCCGCGCTTCGGAGGTGGCCGTCGCCAGCTCGCGCAGCAAGGTGAGCTGGCGCTCGCCGATCACCCGCTGGGTATCGTCGGTGTTGGCGCAGAAGATGCCGCCGGCCGTGCCGTCATCGGTCGGGATCGGGCTGTAGGAGAAAGTGTAGTAGGTCTCTTCAGGGTAGCCGTTGCGCTCCATAATGAGGAGCTGCGCCTCGACATAGGTACCCTCGCGGCCTCTCATCGCCTTGGCCAGCATCGGCCCGATGTCGGTCCAGATCTCGCGCCAGATTTCGGATGCCGGGCGGCCCAGCGCCCACGGATGCCTGCCGCCGATGATCGATTTGTAGGGATCGTTGTAGAGGTAGATCAGCTGCGGCCCCCAGCCGATCCAGATCGGTTGGCGCGAGGTCAGCATGATGCGGACAGCGGTCTTGAGACTCTGCGGCCAGGAGGCGGGTGACCCGAGCGCGCTGGCCGCCCAGTCGTACGATCGCATCAGGCCGGCAAGTTCGCTATTGCCGAGGAAAAGCTGGTCGAGTTCACTGCCGGCCGGTCCTTGCCGACCCCTCGAAACCGACACTTTCACCTGCGACATTCTCCCGCCCCGTTCCGCGCAAATATCGCCCAACGGTGTGCAACGTGAGAGAGGATACAAGGTTCCATGAGCCTGACAGCCGCCTCCCTCTTAGCCAGCCTGGTCGCTTGACGATGGGTTTGACCCGTTCGGCCTTTCTTGGCCTTGCCGGCGCGGCCCTGCTCGGCCGGCCGGCGGCTGCGCAACCAACCACGGGGAACCGCATGCACCAGCGCAAGATTCCCTCCTCCAGCGAGATGCTGCCCGTGGTCGGCTGCGGCACCTGGCGGACCTTCGATGTCGGCGGCAAGCCCGCCGACCGGGCGCCGCTCGCCGAGGTTCTCAAGGTGATGTTCGAGTCGGGCGGCTCGGTGATCGACTCCTCGCCGATGTATGGCTCAGCCGAGGGCGTGGTCGGCGATCTGCTGGCGGCGGCCGGCACGCGCGACAAGGCCTTCGTCGCCACCAAGGTGTGGACCTCGGGCCGCGACAACGGCATCGCCCAGATGAAAAGGTCGATGGCGCTGCTGAAGACCGACCGCCTCGACCTGATGCAGATCCACAATCTGGTCGACTGGCGGGCGCACCTGCCGACCTTGCGCGCCTGGAAAACCGAGGGCCGCATCCGCTATCTCGGTGTCACGCACTATACCCAGAGCGCGCATGAAGAGCTCGAAGCGGTGCTGCGCGCGGAAAAATGGGATTTCGTGCAGATCAACTACGCAATCGACGATCGCGCCGTCGAGCGCCGCCTGCTGCCGGCCGCGGCCGAGCGCGGCACGGCGGTGATCGTGAACCAGCCGTTCGGCGGCGGCGGCCTGCTGCGCAGGCTTTCGGGCCGCACGCTGCCGGCCTGGGCCAGCGAGATCGGCTGCACGAGCTGGGCGCAGATCCTGCTGAAGTTCGTGCTGGCCAACCCGGCCGTCACCTGCGTCATCCCCGGGACCGGCAAGCCCGAGCACATGAAGGACAATGTGCAGGCGGGCCTCGGCACCTATCCCGACGCCGCGATGCTGAAGCGCATGGTGGCCGAAGTCGGTGCCTAGACGTCGCCCTAGAGTCCCAGGGTCAGTTGGGGTGGGGCCTGCTCGGCGCCCGAACTCATGTTCGACAGCGAGACGCCCAGCAGCCGCACCCGCTTTTCCAGAGGATAGACGGTGCGCACCAGCTCGAGGCTGGTCCGTTGCAGCTCGTCGCGGCTCGATACCGGCTCGGGCAGGGTGCGGCTGCGGGTCACGATCTGGAAGTCGGCGTACTTGATCTTCACCGTGACGGTGCGGCCCGCGGCGCCGGTGCGCTCGCAGTAGGACCAGACATCTTCCAGCACCGAGGCGATGCCTTCCTCGATCTCGGCCGGCCGGCCGAGATCCTGCATGAAGGTCGTCTCCGAGCCGACCGATTTGCGCGGCCGGTTGGGCACGACGCGGCGATCGTCGTGGCCTCGGGCGATGGCGTAGTAGTAGGTCCCCGCCTTGCCGAAATACTGCTCCAGGAACTCGAGCGACTGCGCCTTGAGGTCGGTGCCGTTATGGATGCCGAGCCGGTTCATCTTCTCCGCCGTCTTCGGCCCGACGCCATGGAACTTGGCCACCGGCAGGCCCTCGACGAAGGCCGGACCCTTCTCGGGCGGGATCACCGTCTGGCCGTTGGGCTTGCGATGGTCGGAGGCGAGCTTGGCCAGGAACTTGTTGTAGGAGATGCCGGCCGAGGCGGTGAGGCCGGTGCGCTCGAAGATGCGGGCGCGAATCTCGCGCGCGATCTCGCTCGCCAGTGGCATGCCCTTGAGGTTGGTGGTGACGTCAAGATAAGCCTCGTCGAGCGACAGCGGTTCGACGAGCGGCGTGTAGTCGAGGAAGATCTCGCGGATCTGGCGCGACACCTCCTTGTAGACGTCGAAGCGCGGCTTGACGAACACCAGCTCGGCACAAAGCCGCTGGGCCGTCGCCGACGGCATGGCCGAGCGCACGCCGAACTTGCGCGCCTCGTAGCTCGCCGCCATGACCACGCCGCGCTGGCGCCCGCCGACCGCCACGGGCCTGCCGCGCAGCTCGGGCGCGTCGCGCTGCTCCACGGACGCATAGAAGGCGTCCATGTCGACATGGATGATCTTGCGGATCTCCGGCTCGGCCATCGTCGCAGCCTACCCCCTCCGGCCCTGCCGGCCACCTCCCCCATATGATGGGGGAGGCATGAGAGGCTGCTTTCCTCCCCCGTCATACGGGGGAGGTGCCCCGAAGGGGCGGAGGGGCAAGGCGAAAATTCAGATCTGAAATTGGCAGACAACTCGACTGTGGCCTTCCCCCTCCCCGCCCTCCCCCGTATGACGGGGGAGGAGATACGATGGCGGAAAGGACCGACCGATGGCCGACGGCAACAACGACGAGATCCGCATCCTCACGCCGTCGGGCATGCTGGGCTACGGCTTCCCGGTCGATCACTTCAAGATGGGCCTGGCGCAGAAGCCGCATGCCATCACCATCGATTCGGGTTCGACCGATTCAGGCCCGCAGAAGCTCGGGCTCGGCGAGATGACCTGCAGCCGCGAAGCCTACGTGAAGGACATCGAGGTCCTGCTGGCGGCGCAGCATGAGGCCAGGATCCCGCTGCTGATATCCTCGGCCGGCGGCGACGGCACCAATCTTCACGTCGATGTCTTTCGCGACATCATCGCGGATATCGCCAGCAGGCGCGGCTGGCATTTCAAGCTCGCCTCGATCTATGCCGACATCGACAAGGCCCACATCGCGCGCGAGCTTGTGGCCGGCCGCATCGAGCCGCTGGGTCCCGTGCCGCCGCTCGACCAGCGCGAGGTCGACGCGGCGACCGTGGTGGTGGCGCAAATGGGCGCCGAGCCGTTCGTCAAGGCGCTCGACGAAAGTGAAGGCGTCGACGTCGTGCTGGCCGGACGGTCCTACGATCCCTCGCCGACCGCGGCGATGGCGATCCGCGCCGGCTTCGATCCGGCGCTCGCCTGGCACATGGGCAAGATCATGGAATGCGGCGCGCTCTGCGCCGAGCCGGTCGGCCGCAACGTCATGGGCTACCTGCGGCGCGACCACTTCGAGATCGAGCCGCTCAATCCCGCCGAGCGCTGCACCACCGCCTCGGTGGCGGCCCATACGCTCTACGAAAAGACCCATCCCTTCCTGCTGGCAGGTCCGGGCGGCACGCTCGACCTCTCCAACTGCAAGTACGAGCAGGTGACCGACCGGCGCGTGCGCGTGTCGGGCAGCCGCTTCGAGCCGTCCAAGCATTACACTGTTAAGCTCGAAGGGGCGAAGACCTCGGGCTGGCGCAGCATCTTCATCGCCGGCGCGCGCGATCCGATCTTCATCGCCCAGATCGACGAGATCCTGGACAGGGTGCTGGCCGGCACGCGCGCCTACTTCGCCGAAGTGCCGGAAGAGAACTACCGCATCATTCCCCATATCTACGGCAAGAACGGCGTGATGGGCGCGCTCGAGCCGGTCAGGACGCCGGCGCACGAGCTTTGCATCATCGTCGAGGTCGCCGCGGCCACCCAGTCGCTCGCCACCGCGATCTGCGGCAAGGCGCGCACCAGCCTGATGCATTCGCCCTATCCCGGCCGCATCGCCACCGCGGGCAACCTCGCCTCGCCCTTCACGCCGCTCGAGATCCCGCTCGGCCAGGCCTGCGAGTTCAACGTCTATCACCTGATGAAGGTCGACAGTCCCACCGCGCTGTTCCCCATCCGCTACGAGGAAATCTGACCGTGGCCACCCAGCCGACCGCGCTGCGCGACATCGCCAAGGTGATCCGCAGCAAGAACGCCGGTCCCTTCGAGATCACGCTCGATATCGTGTTCAAGACCCGGGAGGATTTCGAGGCGGTGAAGAAGAGCGGCGTGATCACCAGGGAGCTGGTGTCCGAGCTTTATAACGTGCCGACCCAGAACATCATCACCTTCGGCTTCTTCGACCTCGTCAACGCCGTGAAGATCACCCTGCCCCGCCCGCGTCCCCAGGGCGGCGTCGGCGAGACCGACATGCACGCCGCCCAGCAGCACGTGCCGCTGCAGGAGATCCGCGTGCCGTGGCCGGTGCCATGATCGGCCGCTGCTCTAGCGCGACCAGAACCTCCACCACGGCCGCTGCGGCGCGATGCTTTGCGCGTTCGGTATCGGTGGCTGCGGCGTCTGGTCGAGGCCGCCGATCGGCATGGGCGCCGGCAGGTCGGTGTCGCGCCAGCCCCCGCCCAGCGCCAGCACCAGATTGGCGCTGGTGGTGAGGCGGTTGAGGCGGATGCCGAGCAGGGTCTGCTCGGCGCTCAGCGCGGCAGTCTGGGTCGTCACCACCGTCGTGTAGGCCACCGTGCCCTGCGTGTACTGGTTGAGCGACAATTGTTCGGCCTCGCGCGCGGCGGCCACGGCGGCGCGCTGCACCTGCTCCTGCTGCACCAGGACGCGCTGCTGGACGAGCGCATCCTCGATCTGCTGGAAGGCGACCAGGATGGTCTGGCGGTAGTTCGCGACCTGGCCGTCGTATTTGGCCCGGGCGCCCTCGACCTGCGCCTTGAGCGCGCCGCCGTCGATCAGGGTGGCGGCGAGCTGCGGGCCGACCGACCACACCGCGTTGCTGAGCTGCAGCAGCGGCAGCAGGCTGCTGGCCACCAGCGTGACGGTGCTGGCGAGCGAGATGTCGGGATAGTAGGCGGCCACGGCCACGCCGATCTGGGCGTTGGCCTGCGCCATCAAGCGTTCGGCGGCGGCGATGTCGGGCCGCCGCTCGAGCAGCCCCGACGGCACGCCGGCGTCGAGCGTCGGCACCTCTTCCGGCGGCGGCCCAGGCTCCAGGCTGAACGCCGACGGCGACTTGCCGACCAGGACCGCGACCGCATGTTCGAACGTGGCGCGGGTGATGTTCGCGCCGATGAGGAGGGCGCGGGTCTGCTCAAGCTGGGTTTGCGCCTGAGCAAGGTCGAGCCGCGAGGCGGTCCCGGCATCGAGCTGGTTCTGCACGATCTGGAGCGAGCGCGTGAAAGCCGCCACCGAGGCCTCGAAGAGCTTGATTTGCTGCTCGGCGTTGCGCATCGAGAAGTAGTTGATCGCCACGTTGGCCTGTGCCGACAGCCGGGCGTTGGCGAGGTCGGCGGCGCTTGCCTGGGCGGCCGCCGAATCGCTCTCGATCTGGCGTCGGATGCGGCCCCACAGGTCGGCCTGCCAGGCGAGCGACGGGCCCATGGTGAACTGGCTCAGGCTGCCCGAGCCCGTGCTCACGATGCCGCCTTGCGTGCTGCGGCCGCTGCCGGTGCCGCTGCCGCTCTGGGTGTAGCCGGCGTTGCCCGAAATCGTCGGGTAGAGACCCGACGCATCCTGCCGGACCAGGGCGCGCGCCTGGCGGTAGGCCGCCTCGGCCTGCATGAGGGTCTGGTTGGAAACGTCGACCTGCGCCGCCACGCCATCGAGCACGGAATCGCCGTACATCGTCCACCACGGCCCGCGGTCGATGGCGTCGCGCGGCTGGGCAGGCCGAAAGTTGTCGGCTCCGCCGATCACCGGGCCCGTCGTTTCCTTGAACGCGAGCACCGGTGGGTCGGCTGGCGGCGGCCGCTTGTAGTTCGGCCCAACCATGCATGCCGACAGGGGTAGGGCCGACAGCGACAGGGCCGTGGCCAGGGCCACGGCCCGACGGGATGCCGTCATGCCGGCGCTCCGGCGCTGCCTGGCCCCGCGCTCCCCAGCGCACGGGCGACGCGGCTCGGCCGGTCGCGGTCGCGCCGGCGGAAGCGGTCGAGGTAGAGGTAGATCACGGGCGTCGTATAGAGGGTCAGGATCTGGCTCACGAACAGGCCGCCGATAATCGAAATTCCGAGCGGCTGGCGCAACTCTGCACCGTCACCGAAACCCAGCGCCAGGGGCAGCGCACCCAGGATGGCCGCCATGGTGGTCATCAGGATCGGGCGGAAGCGCAGCGTCGCCGCCTGGTGGATCGCCTCGCGCGGCTCTAGCCCATCGTTGCGCTCGCGCTCCAGCGCCACGTCGATCATCATGATGGCATTCTTCTTGACGATGCCGACCAACAGCAACACGCCGATCATGGCGATGATGCTGAACTCCACGCCCGTCAGCTTGAGCGCCAGCAGCGCGCCGATGCCGGCCGACGGCAGGGTCGACAGGATCGTGAGGGGGTGGATGTAGCTCTCGTAGAGGATGCCGAGCACGATGTAGACCGCGGTGAGCGCGGCCAGCACCAGCAGGAGCTGGTTGTTGAGCGAATCCTGAAAGGCCTTTGCCGTGCCCTGGAAGGAACCGTGGATCGTCGACGGCAGGCCGATCTCGCGCATGGCTTCGTTCACATAGGCGACGGCGTCGCTCAGCGTCTTGCCCGGCGCCAGGTTGAACGAGATCGTGCTGGTGACGAACAGGCCCTGATGATTGACGGCAAGCGGCGTCGTGCCGAAATCGTAACGCGTCACCGACGCCAGCGGGATCATCGTTTCCTGCGTGGTGCTGACGGCCGCGCCGGTCGACGCCGAACCGCGGCCGCTGACGGCGATCTGGTTGGTGAGCTGGTTGCGCACCGCCTGCGCCGGATCGACCGCGCCCGCCGCCAGCGGCGTCGTCGACACGATGGCGGCGGTCGCCTGGGCGCCGCTGATCGCACCGCCCGACGTGCTGACATAGATGTCCTTCAGCGACTCGGGATTCTCCCAGTATTCCGGCGAGACCTCCATGACGACATGGTACTGGTTGAGCGCATTGTAGATGGTCGAGACCTGGCGCTGACCGAAGGCGTCGTAGAGCGTCGACGAGATGCTGCGGGTGTTGACGCCGAGCCGGGCCGCGGCATCGCGGTCGATCACGAGGTTAACCTGCAGGCCGTTCTGCGCCTGATCCGAATCGACATCGGTGATGACCGACGAATCCTTGCGCAAGGCCTCCAGCAGCTTCGGTCCCCAGGTGTAGAGATCGGGCAGCGAGTCCGATTGCAGGCTGAACTGGTACTGCGAGTTGCCCTGACGGCCGCCGACCCGGATATCCTGCACCGCCTGCATGAAAAGCTGCGCGCCGGTCACCTGGGCAAGCTTCGGACGCAACCGCGCGATCACCTGGTCGGCCGACAGCTTGCGTTCGCCGAGCGGCTTCAGGGTGGCGAACATGAAGCCCGAATTGGTCGAGAAGCCGCCGGTGAAGCCGGCGACGCTGGCGATGTCCGGATCTTCGCGGACGATCGTCATGAACTGGCGGAATTTCCGGCGCATCGCCTGGAACGAGATGCTCTGGTCGGCGCGGATGCCGGCGATGATGCGCCCGGTATCCTGCTGGGGAAAGAAGCCCTTGGGGATCGTCACATAGAGATCGATGTTGAAGATCACGGTCGCGAGGAAGACGAGCATCGTCAGCAGCGGATGGCGCAGCACCACGCCGAGGCTGCGGCTGTAGAAGCCCTGGATCGCGGCGAAGCCGCGTTCGCTGACGCGAAAGAAGAAGCCGGGCCTGGTCGTGCTGTGCGGACGCAGCACGAAGGCGCACATCATGGGCGTCGTGGTGAGCGACACCACCATGGAGATCAGGATCGCCACCGTGAGCGTGACCGCGAACTCGCGGAACAGGCGCCCGACGATGCCGCCCATCAGCAGGATGGGGATGAACACGGCAATCAGCGACAGGCTCATCGAGACGACGGTGAAGCCGACCTCGCTGGCGCCCTGCAGCGCCGCCTTGACGCGCGGCATGCCGGCCTCGATGTGCCGCGAGATGTTCTCGAGCACGATGATGGCGTCGTCGACCACGAAGCCGGCGGCGATCGCCATGGCCATCAGGGACAGGTTGTTCAGGCTGTACCCCAGCAGGTACATGCCGCCGAACGTGCCGATCAGCGACACCGGCACGGCGACCGCGGCGACGAAGCCGGCGCGGGCCGAGCGCAGGAAGGCGAAGGTCACCAGCACCACGAGAATGACGCTGGCGATCAGCGCGTGCTCGACTTCGCGCAGCGAGGCGCGGATGGTGGTCGTGCGGTCGGCGACAACCTGAAGGTCGACATCGTTGGGCAGCGCCGCCTGCAGTTCCGGCAGCACGGCCTTGATCTGGTCCACGGTCTCGATGACGTTGGCGTTGGGCTGCAGGTAGATGATCACCAGCACCGAGCGCTTGCCGTTGGCCTGGCCCTCGTTGCGGATGTTCTCGACCGAATCGATGACCTCGGCCACATCGGACAAACGCACCGGCGAGCCGTTGCGCCAGGCGACGATCAGCGGGCGGTACTCGGCGGCGGTGCGCGCCTGGTCGTTGGAGTAGAGCTGATAGCGCCGCTCGCCGACCTCGAGGGCGCCCTTGGGCGAATTGGCATTGGCGGCGGCGAGCGCGGCCCGCACGCTTTCCAGACCGACGCCGTATTTCGACAGGCTCGACGGATTGATCTCGACCCGCACCGCCGGCAGCGAGCTGCCGCCCAAGGTCACCTGGCCGACGCCGGTCACCTGGCTCAGGCTCTGCTGCAGGACGTTGGAGGCGGCGTCGTAGAGGCGACCCTGGCCCAGGGTCTCCGACGTGAGGGCCAGCACCAGGACCGGCGCATCGGCGGGGTTGACCTTGCGATACTGCGGATTGGCCGGCAGATCGGCCGGCATGTCCATCCGGGCGGCATTGACTGCAGCCTGCACATCGCGCGCCGCTCCGTCGATGCTGCGCGACAGGTCGAACTGCAGCGTGATGCGCGAATTGCCGACCGTGCTCATCGAGGTCATCTCGGTGACGCCGGCGATCGCGCCGAGCGCCCGTTCGAGAGGAGTCGTGAGGCTGGTGGCGACCGTCTCCGGCGAGGCCCCCGGCAGGCTGGCCGAGACCTGGATGGTCGGATAGTCGACCTTGGGCAGCGGTGCGACCGGCAGCTTCACGAAGGCAACGATGCCGGCGAGCGCCAGCCCGATGGTCAGCAGGGTCGTGGCGACCGGCCGGGCAATGAAGGGGGCCGACAGGTTCACGGCGGAGGGCTTTCGCCCAGCTCGGTGCGCCCAGGACCGGCGGGGTACAGCGGCGTGTCGAGCGGAACGCCGCGCAGCCGCCGGCCGAGTCGGTCGAAGGCGAGATAGATCACCGGTGTGGTGAAGAGCGTCAGCACCTGGCTGACGATCAGGCCGCCCACGATGGTAAGGCCCAGCGGATGGCGCAGCTCCGAGCCGGTGCCGCTGCCCACCATGAGCGGCAGGGCGCCGACCAGGGCGGCGACGGTGGTCATCAGGATCGGCCGGAAACGCAGCAGGCAGGCCTGGTGGATCGCCTCCTGCGGCGCCTTGCCCTCGTGGCGCTCGGCGTCGAGGGCGAAGTCGATCATCATGATCGCGTTTTTCTTGACGATGCCGATCAGCAGGACGATGCCGATGATGGCCACGACGTTGAGATCGTCGCCGGCGATCATCAGGGCGAGCAGCGCGCCGATGCCGGCCGATGGCAGCGTCGACAGGATGGTGACCGGGTGGATATAGCTTTCGTAGAGCACGCCCAGGACGATATAGACCGTGACGATGGCCGCCAGGATCAGAAGGAGCTGGCTGTTGAGCGACTTCTGGAAGGCAAGTGCCGCGCCCTGGAAATGGGTCGTGATCGAGGCCGGCATGCCGATCTCGCGCTGTGCGGCGACGATAGCGTCGACCGCCTGGCCGAGCGAGGCGCCCTGCGCCAGGTTGAACGAGATGGTGGTAGCCGGAAACTGGCCAAGCCGGTCGATCCTGAGCGGCGCCGAGCGTTCCTGGAAGGTGGCGATGGCCGACAACGGCACCTGCTTGCTGTTGGTGCCCGGTAGGTAAAGATTGTAAAGCGAATCGATGGAACGGGCCATCGACGGTTCGACCTCGTAGATCACGCGATACTGGTTCGACTGGGTATAGACCGTCGACACGATGCGCTGCCCGAACGCGTCATAGAGCACGTTGTCGACCGTGGCGGAGGTGATGCCGAAGCGTGCAGCGGCGTCGCGGTCGATCGTGATGAACAGCGAAAGGCCCTTGCCCTCGAGGTCGCTCGTCACGTCGACGATCTGCGTCATCTTCTGCATGCGGTCGAGAAGACGCGGGATCCAGACGTCGAAATCGTCGGGCTTGGCGCTTTCCAGCACGAACTGGTACTGCGTGCGGCTCACCGTCGAATCGATGGTGAGATCCTGGGCCGGCTGCATGTAGAGCGTGATGCCCTGCACGCTCGCGGTCTCGCGCTGCAGGCGCCTGATGATCTGGCTCGCGGTATCGCTGCGAGAGTCACGCGGCTTCAGATTGATCAGCATGCGGCCCGAGTTGAGCGTCGGGTTGGTGCCGTCGACGCCGATGAACGAGGTCAGGCTCTCGACGTCGGGATCGCCCAGGATGGCGTCAGCGAGCGCGCGCTGGCGCTCGCTCATCGCCTCGAAGGAAACGCTTTGCGGCGCCTCGGTGACGGCCTGGATCAGGCCGGTGTCCTGGATCGGGAAGAAGCCCTTGGGGATCACGATGTAGAGGAACACGGTAAGCACGATGGTGCCGACGGCGATCAGCAGCGTCAGCGGCTGATGGCGGAACACCACGATCAGGCAGCGGTCGTAGATTGAGATCATGCGCCCGAACCAGCGGGCGCCCAGCGCCTCGGCCTCGACATGCGCCTGCGGTTCGCGCGTCGTCGCATGCCCGGGGCGGCGGCGGCGCAGGAGCTGGGCGCACATCATCGGCACCAGCGTGAGCGATACCACCGCCGAGATCAGGATGGTGACGGCGAGCGTGACTGCGAACTCGCTGAACAGGCGACCGACGACATCGCTCATGAACAGGAGCGGGATCAACACCGCGATCAGCGACACCGTGAGCGACACGACGGTGAAGGCGATCTGGCCCGAGCCTTCGAGCGCCGCCTGCTTGGGATCGTCGCCGCGCTCGATGTAGCGCGCGATATTCTCGATCATGACGATGGCGTCGTCGACCACGAAGCCGGTGGCGACGGTGAGCGCCATGATCGACAGGTTGTTGAGGCTGAAGCCGGCGAGGTACATTACCGCCAGGGTGCCGATCAGCGACAGCGGCACCGACAGGCTGGGAATGAGCGTGGCGCGCCAGTCGCCGAGGAAGAGGAAGATCACGCCGACGACCAGCGCCACCGCGAAGGAGAGCTCGATCTGCACGTCGCGCACCGATGCCCGGATGGTGAGCGTGCGATCCGTGAGAACCGCCACGTCGAGCGAGGGCGGCAGGGTTTCGCGCAGCTGCGGCAGCAGCGCCTTGATGCTGTCGACGACGGCGATGACGTTGGCGCCGGGCTGGCGCTGGACGTTCACGATCACCGCCTGCGTCGAGTTGGCCCAGGCGGCGAGCCGGTTGTTCTCCTGCGCCTCGGCGACGGTGGCGACGTCGGACACCCGCACTGGTGCGCCGTTGCGATAGGCGACGACGATGTTGCGGAAGATCGCGGGGTCGGTGATCTGATCGTTGGCGTTGATGGTGTAGGAGCGCGCCGGGCCGTCAAAATTGCCCTTGGGCGTATTGACGTTGGCGTTGGAGATCGTGGTTCGAAGATCGTCGACGTTCAGCCCATAGGCGGCAAGCGCCGTCGGATTGGCGCGAATCCGGACACCGGGCTTTTGGCCACCGTCGAGGCTGACCAGGCCGACGCCGGGAAGCTGGGAGATCTTCTGGGCAAGCCTGACATCCACCAGGTCGTGCACCTTGGTGAGCGGCTCGGTCTTCGAGGTGACGGAGAGCGTCAGGATGGGCGCGTCGGCGGGGTTCACCTTGGCGTAGATCGGCGGCGAGGGCAGATCGGACGGCAGCAGGTTGCCCGCCGCGTTGATGGCTGCCTGGACCTGCTGTTCGGCGACATCGAGGCCGAGCGTGAGGTCGAACTGCAGCGTGATCGCCGATGCGCCGGCCGAGCTGGTCGACGTCATCTGGTTGAGGCCCGGCATCTGGCCGAACTGGCGCTCGAGCGGCGCCGTGACCGACGAGGTCATGACCTCGGGACTGGCGCCGGGATAGAGCGTCAACACGCGGATGGTCGGGTAGTCGACCTGCGGCAGGGCCGACAAAGGCAGGAACTTATAGGCGATCACGCCCACCAGGATGATCGCCACCATCAGCAGCGAGGTGGCAACCGGCCGCTCGATGAAAATCCGCGACGGGTTCATGTCGCGGCCGGGGTTACTGGTTGGTCTGGGCGGGCCGGCCGGCGCCTCCGCCGTTGCCGTTTCCCTGGCGTCGCCTCTGCTGACCCTGCGGTTCGGCGGCGTTGGCCGGTGCCACGGGGCTAACCGGTGAGACAGTGTCGGGCGGCGCGGCCGCGACCGGCGGGCCGGACGCCGCGCGCGGGTTGGCGCCCGGCCGGCGGATCTTGGCGCCGTCGCGCAGGCGATCCGTACCGTCGATGACGACCTGATCGCCGACCTGCAGGCCGCTGGTGATCTGCTGCTTCTCGCCGTCGGTCACGCCCAGCTCGACGACCTGGATTTTGACGGTGTCGTCCGGCTGAACGAGATAGACGAAGGTGCCGGGCTGGCCACGCTGGATGGCGGCGACGGGAACCACCGTGGCGTCCTTGACCGTGTCGACCAGCAGCCGGACGTTGACGAACTGGTTGGGAAACAGGGCCTCGTCCTTGTTGTCGAACGTGGCGCGCAGCTTGACCGTGCCGGTGGTCGTGTCGATGACGTTGTCGTGGGTGTCGAGCTTGCCGACGGCGAGCTCGGTCTTCTGTGCCCGATCGAGCACGCGCACTTCGAGGGCGGCGCCCGCCTTCAGGCGCTGGCGGACCTGCGGCAGCGAGTCCTCGGGGATGGTGAAGATCACCGAGATCGGTTGTACCTGGATGATGATGCAGATGCTGGTGGCATCAGCCATCGTCACGTAGTTGCCCTGATCGACAAAACGCAGGCCGATGCGGCCGGTCAGCGGCGCCAGGATCTTGGTGTAGGTGACGTTGAGCTTGGCGGCGTCGACCTGGGCCTGGTCGACCACGAGCGCCGCCTCGTACTGGCGGACGAGGGAGATCTGGGTGTCGTATTGCTGCCGGGCGATCGACTCCTGGGCGACCAGCTTCTTGTAGCGCTCGAGGTCGACCTGGGCGTTCTTCAACAGCGCCTCGTCCTTCTGCATCGTGCCGATTGCCTGCTGAAGGGCGACGTCGTAGGGACGGGGATCGACCACGGCCAGCAGGTCGCCCTCCTTGACCATCTGGCCTTCCTTGAATTCGACCTTGATGAGCTGACCGGTGATCTGGGTCTTGACGTTGACGGTATTGAGCGCCGTCACCGTTCCGAGCGCACGGACCACCACCGGAATCTCGCCCTTGGCGGCGGTGGCGATACCGACAGGAGTAGCGGCACCGGCCGCAAAGCGTCCCTGCCGAGCGGTCGATGGAGCCGAACTTCCGCTCTGCGAAATATACCAGCCGGCGCCCGCCACGACGGCAAGCCCCAAGCCGATCCCGAGCAGGGTCCGCAGCCTTTTCATCTTTCCATACGCCCCAAAGTGAAGCCCGCTTTCTCCTCATACGGGCCGAAGCGATGGAGTCTCCCCCAGCGGTCAGGCCGGCGCAAGGCGTCGCCTTCGCCAACGAAGTCAACGTGCGCAGAGCCAAAAGGTTCTACAAAAACCTGCGGTTCAGTAATTTGGTAATCGCGTGCGCCTATCTTCGCGACGAATGCGGGATATCTGCCGTCTGGCGGCGCGCTTGGCGGGCCTATTGCCAGCCTTGGTGCTTTTGTACACGCCGCCGAGCCAGGCCGACGAGCTTGGCTCGGAGCTCACACGCTCCCTCCATGAGGACGCGCGGGCGGTCCTGCATTTCCGAAGCTATTTCCTGGATCGCACCAATCCGACGCCGCCCAACAATGCAGCCTGGGCCGGCGGCGGCTGGGTCGGCCTGCAGACGGGCTGGTTCTACGACACCTTCCAACTGACCGCCGTCGGCTACACCACCCAGCCTCTGTGGGCACCGCCGACGACAGACGGCACGCAGCTCCTGGCGCCCGGGCAGTACGGCTTCTGGACGCTGGGCGAGGCCAACGTCTCGGTCCGGGCGAAGGACCAGGTGTTCACCGCCTATCGCCAGCAACTCGACGAGCTTGAGGTCAACCCCAACGACGACCGCATGATTCCCAACACTTTCGAGGCCTATGCGCTGCGCGGCGTGCTGGGACCCGTCAGCTATTTCGCGGGCTACGTCGCTGCCATGAAGTTCAAGGGCGTTCCCTACTTCGTCAACATGGCCGAACGCGCCGGTGCGCCCAACGTCAATGCCGGCATGGCGCTGGCTGACTTGAAATACGGCGACATGGACAAGGTGCGGCTGCGCTCGTCGGTCTATTACGTCCCCGACATCCTCACCTCGAACTACAACGACTTTGTCCTGGGATTTCCCATCACCGAGTCTTTCCGCGTGCGGCTCGGCGGGCAGTTCATGGTCCAGGGCAGCAACGGGCTGAACCTGCTGACCGCCACGTCGTTCGGCACCTTCGCCGCCGGCGGACGGGTCGATCTGATCTGGGGGCCGGCAACGCTGTGGGGCGTGTTCACCCAGACCGGCAGCGCCGCGCAATACCAGACGCCTTACGGTCAGTGGATCGGCTACACCAAGCAGATCACCAAGGATTTCGACCGCGCCGGCGAACGGGCCTGGCAGATCGGCGTGATCTATGATTTCTCCGGCATCGGGTTGCCCGGCCTGCTCTTCACTGGATCGGCGACCTTGGGCGACAACGCCATCAATCCTGCCAACGGCGCGGCTCTCGCCCGCATGAACGAATACGATTTCGACCTGATCTATCAGGTGGCGGCGAAGACGGCGCCCGACTGGCTGAAGCCGCTCCAGCTCAGGGCGCGTGCCGCCTATGTCGACCAGTTCCTCAGTGGCATGCTGACATCGATCGAGGAATATCGCCTGATCCTGAACTACGAGATCGCCTTCAAGGGCGGCGGCCGTTAAAGGGCCGCTGCCCAAGGCGAGGTCAGTCGGCAGCCTTGTCCGGCACGTAGAGCTGGCCGCCGCCGGCGCGGAACTTCGCGCTCATCTCGTCCATGCCCTTCTTGGCGTATTCGCGGATGTCCTGGGTGATGCGCATGGAGCAGAATTTCGGCCCGCACATCGAGCAGAAATGCGCCGTCTTGTGCGCCTCCTTGGGCATCGTCTCGTCGTGGAACTTCTCGGCCGTCGCCGGATCGAGCGACAGGTTGAACTGGTCGCGCCAGCGGAAATCGAAGCGCGCCTTGCTGAGCGCGTCGTCGCGCAGCCGCGCCGCGGGATGGCCCTTGGCGAGGTCGGCGGCGTGGGCGGCGATCTTGTAGGTGATGACGCCCACCTTCACGTCGTCGCGGTCGGGGAGACCAAGGTGCTCCTTGGGCGTGACGTAGCAGAGCATCGCCGTGCCGAACCAGCCGATCATGGCGGCGCCGATACCCGAGGTGATGTGGTCGTAGCCCGGTGCGATGTCGGTGACGAGCGGTCCCAGGGTGTAGAACGGCGCCTCGCCGCATTCGCGCAGCTGCTTGTCCATGTTGGCCTTGATCTTGTGCATGGGAACGTGGCCCGGGCCCTCGATCATGACCTGGCAGCCTTTGTCCCAGGCGACCTTGGTGAGCTCGCCCAAAGTCTCGAGCTCGGCGAACTGCGCGGCGTCATTGGCGTCGGCGTTGCAGCCCGGCCGCAGCCCGTCGCCCAGCGAGAACGACACGTCGTATTTGCGCATGATGTCGCAAATGTCGCCGAAGCGTTCGTAGAGGAAGCTCTCGCGATGCTCGGTCAGGCACCACTGCGCCATCATCGAGCCGCCGCGGCTCACGATGCCGGTAACCCGGCTTGCCGTCAGCGGCACATGCGCCAGCCGCACGCCGGCATGGATGGTGAAGTAGTCGACGCCCTGCTCGCACTGCTCGATCAGGGTGTCGCGATAGACCTCCCAGTTGAGCTTGGTCGGATCGCCGCCCACCTTCTCCAGCGCCTGGTAGATCGGCACGGTGCCGATCGGCACCGGCGAATTGCGCACGATCCATTCGCGCGTGTCGTGGATGTTGCGGCCGGTCGAGAGATCCATGACCGTGTCGGCGCCCCAGCGGATCGCCCACACCATCTTCTCGACTTCCTCCTCCATCGAGGAGGAGACCGCCGAGTTGCCGATGTTGGCGTTGATCTTCACCAGGAAATTGCGGCCGATCGCCATCGGCTCGAGTTCGCCATGGTTGATGTTGGCCGGGATGATGGCGCGACCCATCGCCACTTCCTGGCGCACGAATTCCGGCGTGATGAACGCCGGCAGCGCCGCGCCAAAGCTCTCGCCGTCGGCCAGCCGCTCCTTGGCGATGTCGAGCGCGAACTTGCGGCCGACATTCTCGCGCTCGGCGACATAGATCATCTCCTTGGTGATGATGCCGGCGCGCGCCCATTCGTATTGGGTGATCGGCTTGCCGGAAAGCCCGCGCAACGGCCGCGGCGTGTTGGGGAACGGCTGCAGGGCCGCCACCTTCACATTGCCGTTGTCGATGGGCGCGATCGGACGGCCGTCATATTCCTCGACGCCGCCGCGCTGCAGCACCCAGGCGCGGCGCGTGCGCGCCAGGCCCTTGCTGACATCGATCACGACCGAGGAATCGGTGTAGGGGCCCGTCGTGTCGTAGACCCGCACCCGCGGTTCGACAGGCGAGCTCAGTTCGATCTCGCGCAGGGGAACGCTGAGGTCGGGCGCCTGGTCGGGCGTGACGTAGACCTTCTGCGAAGACGGCAGCGGACCGGTCGTCACCTTGGGCGACGGAGGGGAAACGATATTGTCCATGACGAGGATCTCCCGTGGCTGGTTTGCGTACGGAGACCCGGTTTGTCGTGCAAAGGAGGCATCCAGTCCCTTCGCCGGCATGACCCGGATCAGGTTCAAAGGGTCACCGCGCTGCCCGGTCAAGAGCCGTCGGTATCTCAGTCCCTTGTCGGGACCCCCCTTGGACGGCGCCAGTCTAGCGGGATTCCACCGCCTGTAAAACCCGCTTTAGACCACGGCCTGTTGGCGCATTTCGGCGATATCGGCGTCGGCATAGCCCGCCTCGCGCAGCACCTCGTCGGTGTGCTCCCCCAGGATGGCCGGCGGCCGTTCGACCGAGCCGCCGCCATGCTCCAGCCGGAAGCCCGAACCCACGACCTTGATCGGGCCGTGCTTGGTCTCGACCGGTTGCAGGATGGTGCGGCGCTGGAAATGGTCGAGCTGCACGGTCTCGGGGATGCTGAGCACCCGGCCGGCCGGCACGTCGGCCTTGGCGAAGCGCTCGGCCCAAGTGGCCGAGGTCTCCTTTCTCATCGCCTCTTCGATGATGTCGTGCAGCGGCTTGGCGTTGTCGATGCGCTTGGGCCAGTCGGCGAAGCGCGGATCGGGCAGCGCGGCTTCGCAGCCGATGGTCTTCATCAGGCGCTGGAACTGCGGCTCGGTCATCACCGCCAGCACCATCCAGCCGTCCTTGGTCCTGTAGAGATCGCCGGTCGGCTTGCGCGTCACCGAGAGGTTGGCGGCCTGGCCGTGCACGCGGCCGGTCATCATGTGCTCGGTGAATTGCTGGGCGAGATAGCCCATCACCGCGTCGATCATGGCGACGTCGACGAGCTGGCCCTTGCCGGTGTGGGTGCGCTGGTAGAGCGCCGAGGCGACGCCGAACGCAGCCGTCGCGCCCGACATCACGTCGGCGCCGGCGAAGCCCACGCGGGTGGGGCCGTTGGCCTCGAAGCCGGTGATCGACATCAGCCCCGACATCGCCTGGATCATGCCGTCGAAGGCCGCGGTCTCGCGATCCGGCCCGACCTGGCCGAAGCCCGAAACGGCGCAGTAGATCAGCTTCGGATTGATCGCACGCAGCGTCTCGTAGCCGATGCCGAGCTTGTCCATCACGCCCGGCCTGAAATTCTCCATCACCACGTCGGCCTTGGCGGCCAGGCGCTTCACCACCTCGATCGCCTTGGGCTTCTTGAGGTCGAGCGTGATCGAGCGCTTGCCGGCATTCACCGAGACCCAGGGCGCGGCTAGCCCGCGCTTCTCCCAGTCGTTGGCGCGGTTGCCGAAGCGCATGTCGTCGCCGTCGCGCGATTCGACCTTGACGACATCGGCACCCAGCAGCGCCAACTGGTAGGAGCCGTAGGGGCCCGCCAGCACGCGCGTGAAATCGAGGATCTTCACGCCGGTAAAGGGTTTGGCAGTCATAGAAAGCTTTCTGTCGTCCTGAGCGCAGCGAAGGACCCCATCGCCGCTTGCAACGCCATGAGATCCTTCGCTTCGCTCAGGATGACAATCAAGCCACGCCCGATTTCTCGCGCTGGCTGCGCGCGACCTGCTTCACCGTGTCGAACTCGGCGCGTCGCTTGGCGATCTCTTCCGGGCTCATGCGCGCAAGGTTGTTGAAGTCGAGCTTCCAGTCGCCGTCCTCGGCCCAGCGCAATGGCGATTGCACCGTGGTGCGCGGGCCGACGGCGCTCTCCAGCACCTTCAGCGCAAGATCGAGCGTGAAGCGCTGCGTGTCGGGCTCGTGCGGCTTGCCGCAGGAATTGCCGAGCGGGAAATCGCTGAACAGGAAGCGCGGCACGCCGGCATGCTCGACGATGTCCTTGGCCGCTCCCATGACGATCGTCGGGATGCCATTCCGTTCGAGATATCGCGCGACCAGACTCACGGTCTGGTGGCAGACGGGTCAAGTGGGCACCAGCAGCGCCGCATCGACCTGGTCCTGGCGGCAGCGCGCCAGGATCTCCGGCGCATCGGTCTCCAGCGTGACGCGCTGGCTGCGGTTGGTCGGCGCGCCGTGGAAGCGCTTTGACAAGGTGAAGCGGCCGGCGGCCGCGAATTCGCGCATCAGCGGCAGCGGAAACCACGTGTTGCTGTCCTTGGCCGTGGTGTGCTTGCGGTCGTAGCCGATGTGGGAGATGCGGGTGTCGTGATCAGCCGCGCTGTCGCCGGAGTAGACCGTGTAGAACTTGGCGCCGGCGTTGTAGGCGGCGCCCGGGCCCTGGTCGCCCTTGTCGGGCTGGTAGGGCGCGGCGGTCGTAATCAGCGCCAGCGTGCTGTCCGTCAAGGGCTTGTTCAGCGGCTGGAACGGCGCATCGACATAATGGGCCCAGCGATAGGGATTGTCGTACCCCAGCGCGAGATAGTACTCGCGCGTGCGGCGCATGTATTCGACCGGCGCGTCGTAGTCCGGCGCGAAGAGGTGGGAGTCGACCATTGAGCAAGGTTGGGGCGCGGCCATCGCGAAGTCAAATTCGCAGGGCGGCCCGTCGCCCCGCTTCCCGGCGATCCGAAGGCCAAGACATAAGCGGGCTGCTGCCCCGGGCCATCGCCATTCAACATGCCTCGGCCGGTAATCTTGCCGCTCCGCCCAACAAAAGCCGACAGCGAAGTAACCCCGCGGCCATAGTGCGGCCCAACTCGGGCGCGCTATATAGCGTGTGCAATCAGGCTCGGGAGCGCGCGTCATGAGGATCAAGCGGCGCAATGTGCTGGCAGGTGGGGCGGCCCTTTGGGTCTGCGCGCCGGAGATCTTGCGGGCCAATACAGCGTCGGACACCGTCGTCAGCCACGGCTTCGCGACCCATGGCGACCTCAAATATCCGGCCGACGCCAAGAACCTCGAATACGTCAATCCCGACGCCCTCAAGGGCGGGTTGGTGCGCCTTGCCGGCCGCGGCACCTTCGATTCGCTGAACCCCTTCATCCTGAAGGGCACGCCGGCCGGCGCCGTGGGCCAGATCTACGAAAGCCTCATGTTCTCGACCAACGACGAGGCTGCCACCTCCTACGGCCTGGTCGCCGAAACCATCGAATACCCCAAGGACCGCTCGTGGGCCGTCTTCACCCTGCGCTCGCAGGCACGCTGGCACGACGGCCAGCCGATCACCGCCGACGACGTGGTCTTCTCGTTCGACATCCTGAAATCGAAGGGCGCACCGCAATACGCCGCCTACTGGCAGGACGTCGCGAAGGCGGAGAAGCTCGACGAGCGGGTCGTGAAATTCACCTTCCGCGGCGGCGAGAACAACGAGCTTCCGCAAATCATCGGCCAGCTCACGGTGCTTCCCAAGCATTGGTGGGCGACCCGCGATTTCGAGAAGACGTCGCTGGAAATACCGCTGGGCAGCGGCGCCTACAAAGTCGATTCCTTCGAACCCGGCCGCTTCATAACGGTCAAGCGGGTCGAGGACGCCTGGGCCAAGGACTTGTGGATGAACCGTGGCCGCAACAACTTCGAGGCCATACGCTACGACTACTATCGCGATGAAACCGTGGCCTTCGAGGCCTTCAAGGCGGGCGAAGTCGATTATCGCGAGGAGTACACCTCGCGGAACTGGGCGGTCGCCTACGATATTCCCGCCGTCAAGTCAGGCGCAATCCAGCGCGCGACGCTGAAGCACGAGAGCACGCTGCCGATGCAGTGCCTGGGCTTCAACCTCAGGCGCGACCTGTTCAAGGACCGCCGCGTGCGCGAGGCCTTCGTCCACCTGGTCGACTTCGAGTGGTTCAACAAGACGCTTTCGTACGGGCTTCTGACTCGCATCAACAGCTACTTCTTCAATTCCGAACTGGCCGCAACCGGCCTGCCGTCGAAGGAGGAGCTGGAAGTCCTCGAACCGCTGCGCGGGCAAATTCCCGACGAAGTCTTCACCCAGGAGTTCAAGCTGCCGGTGACCGACGGCAGCGGCAACAACCGCGAAGGCGCGCGCCGCGCCATCGCGCTTCTCAAGGAGGCCGGCTGGGAGATCAAGGACGGCAAGATGACCAGCAAGGCGACCGGGCAGCCGTTCAGCTTCGAACTGCTGCTGGGCGAGCCACGGATGGAGCGTTTTGCGCTGCCGTTCAAGCAATGGGCGGAAAAGGTCGGCATCGACGTTCGTGTGCGCACCGTCGACCCGGCCCAGTACCAGAAGCGCATGGACGACTTCGACTTCGACATGACGATCGAGCTGTTCTCCCAGTCGCTGTCGCCGGGCAACGAGCAGCGCGAGTTCTGGGGCTCTGAAGCCGCCCGCACCAAGGGCAGCCGCAACACCGGCGGCATCTCCGATCCGGCGGTCGACAAGCTCATCGAACTGGTGATCTCAGCGCCCGACCGCAAGAGCCTGATCATGCGCACGCGGGCGCTCGATCGCGTCCTGCTGTGGCACCACTACGTCGTACCACAATACTACTCGACCGAATTCTGGATCGCCTACTGGAACAAGTTCGGCCGCCCCGAAAAGCTCGCCAAGTACCAGCCCCGCGGGCTTTCGCCCTGGTGGATCGATCCCGAGAAGGAGAAGGCGCTGCGCAGCCTGACCGGCGGCAAGCAATGACGAAACGGCGGTGGTGATGGCAGACGTGACAGCCTGACGATGCGCGCCTACATCCTGCGCCGCCTGCTATTCATGATCCCGACCTTACTCGGCATCATGGTGATCAACTTCTTCGTCATCCAGGCAGCGCCGGGCGGACCGGTCGAGCAGGCGATTTCCCAGCTGCAAGGACGCGGCGACGTGACCAGCCGCTTCACCGGCAGCGGCGAAACCGCCGCGCCGGCCCCGCAAGCGTCGTCGGGCGGCGAGCAATCCAACAACATGTCGCGCGGCGGCCGCGGCCTGCCACCGGAACTGATCGAGCGAATCCGCAAGCAATACGGCTTCGACAAGCCGATCGGCGAGCGCTTCCTCCAGATGATGCGCGGCTATCTGGTATTCGACCTCGGCGAGAGCTTCTTCCGCAACGCCCGCGTCGCCGACCTGGTGATCTCCAAGATGCCGGTGTCGATATCGCTCGGCCTGTGGACCACGCTGCTTGTCTATCTGATCTCGATCCCGCTCGGCATCGCCAAGGCGGTGCGCGATGGCTCGCGCTTCGACGTCGCCTCGTCGTCGATCGTCATCATCGGCAACGCCATTCCCGGCTTCCTGTTCGCGCTGTTGCTGGTCGTGCTGTTCGCCGGCGGCAGCTTCTGGAAGATCTTCCCGCTGCGCGGCATCGTCTCCGACGACTGGCGAAGTCTGTCGTGGGGCGCCCTGATCGCCGACTATGCCTGGCACATGGTCCTGCCGATCACGGCCATGGTGATCGGCGGCTTCGCCACGCTCACCATGCTGACCAAGAACTCCTTCCTCGAGGAGATCGGCAAGCAGTACGTGCTGACCGCCCGGGCCAAGGGCCTGATGGAATGGCGCGTCCTCTACGGCCACGTCTTCCGCAACGCCATGCTGATCGTCATCGCCGGTTTCCCGGCCGCCTTCATCGGCGTGCTGTTCAGCGGCTCGCTGCTGATCGAGGTGATCTTCTCACTCGATGGCATGGGCCTGCTGGGCTTCGAAGCCGCCCTCGGGCGCGACTATCCCGTGATGTTCGGCACGCTCTGGACGCTGGGCCTGCTCGGCCTGGTGGTCGGGCTGATCGGCGACCTCATGTACATGGTGGTCGATCCGCGTATCGATTTCGAGGCGCGGGGCGCTTGATGCGGCTCTCGCCCATAACGCGACGCCGCTTCCAGAGGTTCTTCGCCAATCGGCGCGGTACCTCGTCGCTCGTGGTGTTCGCGGCGCTGTTCTTCGTCAGCCTGTTCGCCGAGGTGATCGCCAACGACCGGCCGATCCTGGTGCGTTACGACGGCGCCTTCTACTTCCCGATCTTCAAAGTCTACCCCGAGACGACCTTCGGCGGCGAATTCGCCACCGAGGCGGACTACAAGGATCCCGAGGTCGCCCAGCTGATCAACGCCAAGGGCTGGATGCTGTGGCCGGCGATCCCCTACAGCTACGACACCATCGCCAAGGACCTCGGCCAGCCGGCGCCCTCGCCGCCCAGCTGGCGCCACCTGCTCGGCACCGACGATCAGGCGCGCGACGTGCTGGGCCGTCTCGTCTACAGTTTCCGCATCTCGGTGTTGTTCGGCTTCCTGTTGACCATCCTGGGATCGCTGCTCGGCATCATCGCCGGCGCCGTGCAGGGCTACTTCGGCGGCCTGACCGACCTCCTCTTCCAGCGCTTTCTCGAGATCTGGTCGAGCATGCCTGTCCTCTACCTGCTGATCATCATGGCGAGCTTCATCGAGCCGGGATTCTGGTCGCTGCTCGGCATCATGCTCCTGTTCGGCTGGATGGGGCTGGTCGGCCTGGTGCGCGCCGAGTTTCTGCGCGGGCGTAATTTCGACTATGTGCGGGCGGCACGGGCCATGGGCATGCTGGACGTGCGCATCATGTTCCGGCACATCCTTCCCAACGCCATGACAGCGAGCCTCACCTATCTGCCGTTCATCCTGGCCGGTTCGGTCACGACCCTGACGGCGCTCGACTTCCTGGGGTTCGGGCTGCCGCCGGGTTCGCCGTCCCTGGGCGAGCTGCTGCTGCAGGGCAAGAACAACCTCACCGCGCCGTGGCTCGCCTTCACCGGCTTCGCCGTCCTGGCGCTGATGATGTCGCTCCTGGTGTTCATCGGCGAGGCGGTCCGCGACGCCTTCGATCCACGCAAGGTGCTCGCATGAGCGCAGAGCCGCTCCTCGACGTCCGCGATCTCTCGGTGACGTTCGGCACCGGCGACAGCGCCGTGCGGGCGGTGCGCGGCGTCAGCTTCGGCATCGAGCGCGGCGGGACCCTGGCGCTGGTGGGCGAATCGGGCTCGGGCAAGTCGGTGACGGCGCTGTCGGTCCTGCAGCTGCTGCCCTATCCCAATGCCAGCCATCCCACCGGCAGCATAAAATTCCAGGGACGCGACCTGGTCGGCGCGCCGGCGCGCGAGCTGCTGGCGGTGCGCGGCAACCGCGTGTCGATGATCTTCCAGGAGCCGATGACCTCGCTCAATCCGCTGCACACGATCGAGCGGCAGGTCAACGAGGTGCTGATCCTGCACAAGGGCCTCGCGCGCGACGCCGCGCGCAGGCGCACGCTCGAGCTGCTCGAGCAGGTCGGCATCCCCGAGGCCGCGACTCGGCTCGACGCCTACCCGCACCAGCTTTCGGGCGGCCAGCGCCAGCGGGTGATGATCGCCATGGCGTTGGCCAACGAGCCCGACCTCTTGATCGCCGACGAGCCGACGACGGCGCTCGATGTCACCATCCAGGCGCAGATCCTGAAGCTCCTGAAGACCCTGCAGGCGCGCTACGGCATGGCGCTGCTGTTCATCACCCACGACCTCGGCATCGTGCGCAAAATGGCCGACCGGGTCTGCGTGATGACCCAGGGCCGCATCGTCGAGCAGGGTCCCGTCGCCGACGTCTTCGACCATCCGCAGCATTCCTACACCCAGCATCTGCTGTCGGCCGAACCCAAGGGCCGGCCGGCGCCGACCGATCCCGCCGCGCCGGAAATCCTGCGCCTCGACGATGTGAAGGTGCACTTCCCCATCAAGCGCGGCCTGCTGCGCCGCACGGTGGGCTACGTGAAGGCGGTCGACGGCGTGAGCCTCGCCTTGCGCGAGGGCCACACGATCGGCCTGGTAGGCGAGTCAGGCTCGGGCAAGACCACGCTCGGCCTCGCTTTGCTGCGGCTCGAGAGCAGCCAGGGTGGCATAAGGTTCGACGCGCAGGACCTGCAGAAGCTCAGCCAGCGCGAACTCAGGCCGCTGCGCCGGCAGATGCAGATCGTCTTCCAGGATCCGTTCAGCTCGCTCAGCCCGCGTATGTCGGTCGGCGAGATCGTGGGCGAAGGCCTGGAAGTCCACCGCATCGGCAGCGAGGCCGAGCGCAGCCGCATGATCGACCAGGCGCTGCACGAAGTCGGCCTCGAACCGTCGGCGCGCGAGCGCTACCCGCACGAATTCTCGGGCGGCCAGCGCCAGCGCATTGCCATCGCCCGCGCTTTGGTGCTGAAGCCGCGCTTCATCGTGCTCGACGAGCCGACCTCGGCGCTCGACATGAGCGTGCAGGCGCAGATCGTCGACCTGCTGCGCGACCTGCAGATCCGCCACAAGCTCGCCTATCTGTTCATCAGCCACGACCTGAAAGTCGTGCGCGCGCTGGCCGACGAAGTGGTCGTGCTGCGCCACGGCAAGGTCGTCGAGCGCGGCTCGGCCCGGCAGGTCTTCGACCAGCCGCAGACGCCCTATACGCAGGCGCTGATCGCGGCGGCCTTCAATCTCGAGGCGATCGGCGCCGACCGAAGCGTCGTCGCGACCTGAAAACGCAAGATTAGGACGGGGGACGAATGGCGGGCGCTATCGCCTATATCAGCCGCGACACTGACGGCGTGCTGTGGAAGAAGGTTCTGGAGGCGGGTCTCGGCCCCGTCGATTTTCGCCGGCTCGATGCGCTGGGCGACAAGACCGACATCGAGGTCGCGTTGGCCTGGAAGCCGGCATCCGGCTTGCTCGCGTCCTTTCCCAACCTCAAGCTGATCGTCTCGCTGGGCATGGGCGTCGATCACCTGCTGTCCGACGACAAGCTGCCCGACGTGCCGATCACGCGCATCATGGATGACGGCCTGATCGGCCAGATGAGCGAGTACGCGCTCTACTGGGCGTTGCGGCATCATCGCGACATCGACAAGTACGCCGCGAGCCAGCGAGCCCGGACGTGGAAGGTCGAGGACTTCGTCGACACCATCCATCGCCGCATCGGCATCCTGGGGCTGGGCACGATCGGCCAGGACACGGCGAAGAAATTCGCCGCCCTCGGCTTTCCGACGGCGGGCTGGAGCCGTACGGCCAAGAGCCTGCCCGGCGTCGAGACGTTTCACGGCCGGGACGGCTTCAGGCGCCTGCTGGCCGGGAGCGACATCCTGGTCAACGTGCTACCGCTCACGCGCGAGACGCGCGGCATCCTGGATGCCAAGGCCTTCGCCGCGCTGCCCAAGGGCGCCTATTTCATCAACATGGCGCGCGGCGGGCATGTGGTGGACGAGGCGCTGCTGGCGGCGCTCGACTCCGGCCAGTTGAGCGGCGCGGTGCTTGACGTGTTCAACACCGAACCGTTGCCGGCCGATCATCCCTACTGGACGCATCCCAAGGTGCATGTGACGCCGCACATTGCCGGCGCCACCAACCCGCGCACGGCATCGCCCGGCGTGATCGAGAACATCAAGCGCCTGCGCCGCGGCGGCGAGCTGATGCATCGCATCGATCCGAAGGCGGGGTACTGATCTTTGGACCGCGGGCGTCTCGCCCGCTCATGATGCGGGCGGGACGCCCGCGGTCCCCTTGATCCGCTTCTCGATCGTGGTGAAGATCGCGCGCGCCGCCTGGGCCTCGCCGCCTTCGGGGCGGCCGGGGCGGCTCACGTTGTTCCAGGCCATCATGTCGAAATGTGCCCATGGCACGTCGTCGGGCACGAACTCCTTGAGGTAGAGCGCTGCGGTGATGGCGCCGCCGAACGGCGCGCTGGGCGCGTTGTTGATGTCGGCCACCTTGCTGTCGAGCAGGCGGCGGTAGCCGGCGAACAGCGGCAGCCGCCACACCGGCTCGGCGACTTCGGTGCCGGTGGCCAGAAGCTCGTTGGCCAGGAGATCGTCGTTGCAGAACAGCGCCGGCAGGTCGGTGCCCAGCGCCACCCTCGCCGCGCCGGTCAGCGTGGCGCAATCGACCATAATGGTCGGCTTCTCCGAGGCGCCCTCGTGCAGAGCATCGCATAGGATCAGGCGGCCTTCGGCGTCGGTGTTGCCGATCTCGACCGTGATGCCCTTGCGCGTCGGCACTACATCGAGCGGCCGGAAGGCGTTGCCCGACACGCTGTTCTCGACCGCCGGCACCAGCAGACGCAGGCGCACCGGCAGCCGGGTCGCCATCACCATGGCGGCGACGGCCATCATGGTCGCGGCCCCCGCCATGTCCTTCTTCATGTTCAACATGCCGGTCGCCGGTTTGAGATCGAGGCCGCCGGTGTCAAAGCACACGCCCTTGCCGACCAGGGTGACCTTGGGATCGCTCTCGCGGCCCCAGCTGAGATCGATCAGCCGCGGCGCGCGGCTGCTGGCGCGGCCGACGGCATGCACCATGGGATAGTTCTGCTTCAAGAGATCGTCGCCCACGATCACCTTGACCTTGGCCTTGTGCGCCTTGCCGAGCGCCTGGGCCGCTGCCGCGAGCTCGGCCGGTCCCATGTCGGACGATGGCGTGGTGATGAGGTCGCGGGCCATGAAAATCGACTCGATGATCGCCGTGGCGCGCGCCTTGTCGGCGCCCTGCGGCCAGATGATCCGGGCGCCGGCCTTGCCCTTCTTCGAGCGGTAGCGCTCGAAGCGCCAGGTGCCGAGGCCGATGGCGACGGCGGCATCGGTCGGCGAGACCGGCGCGGTGTCCGAGGCCAACCTCCAGGTGCCGCTTGGCAATTTGGTCGCGAGCGCGCCGAAATCCCACAGGGTCGGCTTGGCTGACAGCACAAGGACTGCACCGGATGCCTTGCCGTCGCGGCCGGGCAGCAGCACGAGATCGCCGGCATTTCCGGCCACGCCGGAGGATTCGATCCAGCCGCGCCGCGCCGCGCTCTGCTCGCGCAGCCAGGCGCGCCATTTCGGTTGGCCGACAAACTGCACGGGCAGGGAAGTAGAAGAACGGTCGACGAAGGACAGCGACATGGACATGCTCACCAAACTGTAGTGCAAGGGTTAAGATTGCCGGCCAAAGTAAGCAGCTGGCAAGCGATGTGACAATTCCGGGGAGGATGCATGGCCGACTTCACCCTCGTGATCGGCAACAAGAACTACTCGTCGTGGTCGCTGCGCGGCTGGCTGATGGCCAGGATCGCCGGCATCGAGTTCGAGGAGCTCGTGATCCCCCTCGACCTGCCGGAAACGCAGCCCGCGATCCGCAAGCACTCGCCTTCCGGCCGCCTGCCGGTGCTGCTGCATCGCGGGCTCGCCATCTGGGAGTCGCTGGCGATCGGCGAATACCTCAATGACCTGAAGCCCGAGGCGGGTCTGTGGCCGGCGGCCGCGGCGGCGCGCGCCCATGCCCGATCGATCTCGTGCGAGATCCTCGCGGGCTTCGCCGAGCTGCGCGCCAACATGCCGATGAACATCCGCGCCTCCTATCCCGGCAAGGGCATGACCTCGGCGGTGCGGGCCGACATTTCGCGCATCACCGGCCTGTGGCGCGACTGCCGCAAGCGTTTCGCCGGCGCCGCCCCCAAGGACGAGGGCTTCCTGTTCGGCGGCTTCAGCGCCGCCGATGCCATGTATGCCCCGGTAGTCACGCGGCTGCGCACTTACGGGGTGGCGGTGGATTCCGACACCGACGCCTACTGCAAGGCCGTGCTCGCCTGGCCGGCGATGAAGGAATGGATCGACGCCGCCAAGAACGAGCCTTGGCTGATCCAGGCCTACGAGCTGCCGTAGGACGCTGCTCGCCAGCGCTAAAAGCTCGCCTTGTCGGAGAGCACCTTCAGGAAGGTGGTGAGGTCGGGGTGGGCGCCGGTGCGCTCGCAATAGGCGGTAAACTCGGCGGGCGAGATATCGACCATCTTCACGACATGCCGGCGGGCCTTCCAGTCGGCCATCTTCTTGGCTTCGCGAAAGTGCCATTCCTCGTAGGTGCAGGACGGGTAATGCTTCACGACCCGCTGGAAGGCTTCATGGTCCACCGCGGACCGGACTCGTGCAAAATACTGAATCGCCATCGTGTTATTCCCTGACTGCCAATGTCCCGGCCGGGAGCGTTTTAGACCGGGGCGTCGTGGCCTGCCAGTCGCATCCGCCGCCAGGCATTGCCGATCAGCCGATGGCCGTTACGCATCAGGACCGGATCGAGCACGATCGTGCCGCCCGGCCCCGCCAGGACGAGGCGTTCGAGGGTGAACAGGGTGCGGTACCGTGCGCCAAGTCTGAGCATCTCGACCTGCTCGATCGAAAGCGTCGGCCAGGGGAAAATCTGCACGCCGACGGCAATACCGGCGGCATCGACGCCGATCGCGGTGCCGGCGGGCGCCATTCCCGCGAGGCGCCGCGGCAGGTCGGCTTGCCAGCTCCGCGCCCGCCGCCAGACCATGAGGGCGAAGACGAGCCCAAGGGCACCGACGGCGACGACCGCCGCGGTAAAGACGACCGGCAGGTCGGCCGGTTCGGCCATCGAGGCAATGATGGCGGCAAGGATGGCGATCACGCCCCAGAAGATCATGAGCACCAGCCTGATCTGGCCGATCCGCGCCCGGCTTGCCTCGTCGGTCGGAAGCACCACGCCCTGCACGGACTCTTCGGCGCTGAACTGCCGGACATCCTTCTCCTCAGCCGGCGAAAGCGGATCGTGGACGTTTCCGGCGATCAGGACGCGCATCGAAGCTCTCCAAGCATCGACGACCCTAACCCTTCTCGAAAAGGGCCGCCAACTTGTTCAAGGATTGCCGCGTGCCCGCTTCATTGTCTTCCGGCCGGATGCCGGACGGCAGGTCATGGCAAAGGATCGTGATGTCGGTGCCGCCGTCGGCATCGGCGAGGCGCGTGGTCATTGTCATCTCGCCCGCGAATTCCGAAGCGCGCGACTCGAACTCGATCGCCTCCACGATCTTCTCGTCGGGCACCAGTTCGACGAACCGGCCCTGGAAAGTGTCGGTGTCCTGAGAGGTCTTGCCGCCCGGCGATTGCGTCGGGTCGCGGTAGGCGAGCGACATCCGATAGAAGCCGCCTTCGCGCGCCTCGAAGGCATGCACCCGGGCCGTCATGTTGTCCGGCACGCGCCACCTGGCCAGGGCGTCCGCATCGAGGCAGGCTTCATAGACGGCGCGGCGCGGTGCCTTGATGATCCGCGAGACCTTTGTGCTCACGCTCATGGGGACCGCGGGCCTCCGGTCCGCTCATGATCATGAGCGGACCGGAAGACCATGAATCAATTCAGGCCGTAGAGCCGCGCCACGTTGTCGTGGACGATCTTCTTCTGCACGCCGTCGGAGAAGCTGGCGAGATTCTGGGTCAAGGTCTCGCGCGACTTCGGCCAGATGCAATCGGGGTGCGGATAGTCGGCGCCCCAGATGATGTTGTCCTCGCCAATCAGCGGCACGATCGGCTCGAGGTACTTGTCCTGCTGGTAGGTGACGTAGCCCTGGCGGCGGAAATAGTCGCTGGGCTTCATCTTGAAGCCCAGGCTGCGGGCGCGGTCGTGGTACTCGGTGTCGAGGCGGTCGAACACGTAGGGCAGCCAGGTCACGCCCGATTCGCCCAGCACGAAGTTGAACTCCGGGTATTTCTCGCAGGCGCCCGAGGCGAGCAGCGAGACCAGCACCTCCATCGTGTCGAGCTGGAACAGGGCCGAGCGCACCAGCCTGTGCTGGGTGTTGTATTCCTTCTCCATCTCGGGCGTGTCGGGTGCGCGCACCGCCTTGAAGCCGGTCGAATGAAACGAGATCGGGAACTTGCACTCTGCCGCCGCCTCCCACAGCGCGTACCAGCCGTGATGATAGAGCGGCAGGCTCATGCGCTTGAAGGCGAGGTCGCCGCCCTTCAGTCCCATCTTGGCGCAGCGGCGCACCTCGGCCGCGGCAGCCACCGGATCGGTGTTGGGAATGATGGCGAGCGGAAACACGCGGTTGGGATCGGAACGCTTGGCGAAGTCGGCCGCCCAATCGTTGTAGCGCGCGTTGACCCAGACGCGGAGATCAGCGGCGTCGATCAGGTCGTTGACCATCAGGCAGCCGTAGATGATCTCCTTCTCGAGCCCGTCGCGGTCGAGGTCGGCCAGGCGCAGTTCCGGCGTGGTCGGCCGCGGCTTGGCGCCCGGGAAGCTGTCCCATTCGAAGCCGTCGTCCTTCATCTCGTCGATATGGCCGAACGCGCCCTTGGTATAGGGCAGGAAGCCCGGGCCGACGCCGTTCCACATGCCGCGGTCCTTGTCGTCGACGAACCAGTGCTGCCCGTCGTTGCGCTCCTCGACCCGCGGCGCGTTCTGCTTCCACTTGGCGGGCACCTGCGACGACCACAGATCGGCGGGGCAATAGGTGAGGTCGATGTGATTGTCGCCGGAAATGAGCTTGTGTTGCATGGCACGGTCCCTCGGTCGGCAAGACATTGCTGGGCTTGGCACGGGCAACCCGTATCGTACGGTCGGCCCACGGTCCGCGCCATAAAGGTTTTCCGCCCAGCGGGGTGTCGAGACGACAAAGGCGAGCCACCCGTCGAGTGCCGCTGAGCGGGCGGTCGAGGTTGGCGGTCCCCACCGCCCGGGCTACCGTTCCCATCAAGATCACCCTGCGACCGAGGCATCGGAGCGCAACGACAGGAGATCGCCATGGGACTGAAAACGCCGCAGCACTACGTCGAGAGCCTGCGCGACGGGCGGGTCACCTACTGGGACGGCGAGCGCATCGACGACATCACCACCCACCCGCGCTTCCGGGTGCCGATCGCGCTGACCGCGGTCGACTACGAATACGATGCGGCGGACTACGGCGCGCTGCGGCGCTACCGCACCGAGGACGGCGGGGAGGCGCATCGCATCTACCAGGTGCCGACCAGCGAGGCCGACCTCGCGACCCGGGTCGAGCTCCTGCAGCACACCTCGATCGGCACGGCGGTGTCGGGTGTCTACATGGCGCTGATGAGCGTCAAGGACGACGTCGCCCAGGTCAATCCCGCGTGCGCGGCCAACATCGAGCGCATGTACCGCTATTGCCGCGACAACGACCTGCGCGCGGCCGAGGTCATCACTGACCCCAAGGGCGACCGCAAGCGCCGCGCCCACGAGCAGGACGACCCGGACCTCTATGTCAGGATTGTCGACCGCAACGCGGACGGCATCGTCGTGCGCGGCGCCAAGCTGCACATCACCGCGGCGTCGCTGGTCCATGAGCTGGTGGTGATGCCGACCAAGGGCATGCGCCAGGACGAGAAGGACTACGCCGTCTCGTTCTCGATCCCGGTCAACACCAAGGGCGTCAGCATCATCAACCGCAGCTTCGCCCCGGCGGCGCTGAACGAATTCGACTATCCGGCGAGCGCCCATCACAGCATGCCGGAAGGCTTCGTCGTGTTCGACGACGTGCTGGTGCCGTGGGACCGCGTCTTCCTGGCCGGCGAAGTGCAGCTCGCCAGCCGCCTGGCGCAATCGCTCGGCCTGTGGGAGCGCACCGGCGGCGTGATCGAGGCGGTGCGCCTGTCGGAGCTGTTCGTCGGCCTGGCCCAGCTCGTCTCCGAGCACCAGGGCAAGGAGCGCGACCCGGTGGTGATGAACACCATCGCCGAGCTCATTACCTACGCCGAGATGCTGCGCATGAGCCTGGACTATGCCTGCCGGCACTTCGAGCAGGCGCCCTCCGGCATGGTGTTCCCCAACGTGCTGGCGATCAACGCGGCGAAATACTTTTACGCCGCCAACTTCCACCAGACCGTGCGCCATCTGCACGATCTCAGCGGCGGGCTGGTCCTCACCCTGCCGCTGGAGGCCGACCTCCGCCATCCCGAGGCCGGCCCGTACATCCGCAAGTACCTGCACACCAAGCCGGACGTCGATGTCGAGGACCGCATGCGGGTCTACAATTTGATCCGCGACCTCACCGCCGACGCCTATGGCGGCTGGCAGTTCGTGGTGGCGCTGCAGGCCGGCGGCGGGCTCAGCGCGCAACGCATCATGATGAACCGCACCTACGATCTGGCGCGCGCCAAGCAACGGGCGCTGGCGGCAGCCGGGGTGAAGCCCAGGGCCGCCGCCAAGCGACAGGCTGCCGAGTAGCTCTCGATTGGAAAGGACCATCGTGACCCTGCCGCTCGAAGGAGTTCGCGTCATCGAAGTGGGCCAGGCCCTGGCCGGTCCCCTCGCCGGTGTGTTGCTGGCCGACATGGGCGCCGACGTCATCAAGATCGAAAAGCCCGACGGCGGCGACGACGCCCGCATCTGGGGGCCGCCGTTCGGGCCGGACGGCGTGACCTCGCTCTACTTCTACAGCCAGAACCGCAACAAGCGCTCAGTCACGCTGGACCTCAAGGCGGCCGGCGATGTCGAGAAGCTGAACCGACTGTGCGAGACCGCCGACATCCTGATCCAGAACCTGCGGCCCGGCGTGGTCGACGAGATCGGCATCGGCCCCGAGACGATGCTGAAGCGCCATCCGCGGCTGATTTACTGCTCGATCTGGGCGTTCGGCTACCAGGGCCCGATGCGGCTGAAGCCGGGCTTCGATCCGCTGCTGCAGGCCTATGGCGCGATGATGACCGTGACCGGCCGGGCGGAGGATCCGCCGACCTTCTGCGGCGCCTCGATCAACGACAAGGCGACCGGCATGTTCTGCACCATCGGCGCGCTGGCTGCGTTGCGGATGCGCGACAAGACGGGCAAGGGCTGCCTGGTCGACACCTCGCTGTTCGACTCGGCGGTGCATTGGGTCGAGGGCGGGATCAACAATTACCTGGCCGACGGTACGGTGCCGAAGCGGCACGGCACCGGCGGCGCGGTCATCGTGCCCTACCAGCTGTTCGACACGGCCGACCGGCCGGTCTGCCTGGCGCCCGGCAACGACCGGCTGTGGGCGCGCTGCGCCGAGGTGCTGGGTCATCCCGAATGGGCCACCGATCCGCGCTACGCCAAGAGCGCGGCGCGGGTGCAGAACAAGGAGGCGCTTCTGCCAATGATCGCCGCTGCGATGCGCGGCAAGACGCGCGCCCAGTGGCTCGAGGCTTTCGAGAAGGCGGGCGTGCCGTGCAGCCCGGTGAACGACATCGCCGAACTCGCCGCGACCCCGCAGCTCGCAGCCGTCGACCTGGTGCATCCGCTGCCGGGCGGCGGGCCCAAGGTGGTGGGGTTGCCGATATCGTTCGACCGCCAGCGGCCGCATTCGGCCCGGCCGTCGCCGAAGCTGGGCGAGCATACGGATGAGGTGTTGAGTCTTCTTCGAGGTGACGTCAGCAGGTGAGTCCATTCCCTCAGGGCCCTCTCCGCTGCGAAGCGGGGGAGAGGGCATTTGAGTCTAGACACCTCAGCGGACGGGTGGCGCGTATTGGAGGCCGCCCTCGGTCCACAGCTTGTTGATGCCGCGATCGATCTTGAGCGGGCTGCCCATGCCCAGGTTGCGCTCGAAGGCCTCGCCGTAGTTCCCCACCTGCTTGACGATGTTGTAGACCCACCGATCGTCGACCCCCAACGCCTTGCCCATGCCCGGCGTCACGCCCAGGACGCGCTTGATCGAGGGATTGTCGCTTTTCAGCATCTCGTCGACGTTCTTCGAGGTGATGCCGTCCTCCTCGGCCTCGATCATCGCGTATTGCACCCAGCGCACGATGTCGGCGAACTGGTTGTCGCCATGGCGCACGACGGGCCCCAGCGGTTCCTTGGAGATGATCTCCGGCAGGATCACGTAGTCGTCGGGGTTGGTCGCATTGGCGGCGCGCGTGGCGTAAAGCCGGGCACGGTCGCCGGTGTAGACGTCGCAACGGCCGGAGAAGAAGGCGCCGCGGATCTGGTCGGCGTCTTCGATAATGACGGGCTTGAACGTCATTTTCATGGCGCGAAAATAGTCGGCGATGTTGAGCTCGGTCGTGCTGCCTGACGGTACGCAGATGGTGGCGCCGTTCAGCTCCTTGGCACTTTTCACGCCGAGCTTCCTGGGCACCATGAAGCCCTGGCCATCATAGTAAGTGACGCCGGTGAAATCGAGACCGAGCGCGGTATCGCGCGTCATCGTCCAGGTCGAGTTGTTGGAGAGCATGTCGACCTCGCCCGACTGCAGCGCGGTGAAGCGCTGCTGGCCCGACAGCGGCACGTACTTCACCTTCTCCGAATCGCCGAAGAGGGCAGCCGCGACGGCGCGGCAGACATCGATGTCTAGGCCGGTCCACTTGCCTTGGCTGTCGGCCACCATGAAGCCGGCAAGGCCGCCGGCCGCCACGCCGCAGATCAGCACGCCGCGCGCCTTCGCGGCATCGAGGTCCTTGCCGGCCAACGCGTGGCCCGACGGGAAGACCGCGGCAAGGCCGAGTGCCATCGCCAGAAGCAACTTTTGCATCACAACCCTCCCATTATCCCTCATCCCGGACACCCCCTGCTGCGTCGTCCACCGGCGAATGACTGCCGAAGCAGACTTTCCGATGCTCAGCGTCTGTTGTTCCGCGGATCGTCTTTTGAGTCCATGTACTCAAGGCCAAGCGGCCCGATCGCCGTCACCTGCGTGACATACTCCCCCGACTTTGCCCAATGGAAGTGCGGGGTGTCGCCCGGCAGGACAACCAGGCAACCGGGCGGATAGGCTTTCACCTTGTCGCCGTCGAACCGGTCGCCGAGACCGATATAGAAGACCCCCGACATCACCGTGTAGATCCGGTCTTCCGGGTGCCTGTGCGGCATCAGCTTCACACCGGCCGGCACCTTGACCCTGACGACGTAAGGGCCCGGTCGAGTGGGATCTCCGACCAGCACGGCCAGTCGAGCCGCCGACGGGAACGCGGCGAACGGTTTCCACTCGATGTCTTCCGGCAGGATCGATCTGAAGGCGGACTCTCCGGGCTGGTGGGGTCGAACCATGGCGGCGCTCCTTCCTGATGAATGAGCCTGCTCACCTCCGCTTGGCACGGACGGCATTCCTATCCGGTGGTCGCGCAAGCGGAGTCGGAGCACGACCGTTTTGCCTTTGGGCCCGCTCCCGGCAAGGCCCGGATTGCCACGCTTTTGCGTATCACGCCAAGAGCGCCGCGCCCATGCAGAACAAGACCGAGCTCATTCCCCTTAAGCCGCCGCAACGCGCGGCCGGACGCGCGCCGATTGGGGAGCCTTTTGCGCGCGTCTGGGCCGGCCGTTGTCAACGCCATCGCCGTCTATGTAAGCTTTGGTGCGAAGAAGACGTTAAGCTTCGCAATATCGCCAGTGGGCCGATGCCGCCATGTTCAACGGGCACGATCCTTATCTCGTCGCGCTCTCGGTGGTGATCGCCAGTCTTGGTGGCTACACCGGCTTCGGCCTTGCGGCGCGCATCCGCGCAACACCGGGAGCGAGCCGCCGTCTGCTGCTCGCGGGCGCGGCGGGGTTCCTGGCCGTCGGCGTCTGGACCATGCATTTCATCGGCATGCTGGCCGCGCCGCTCCCCCCGGACGCGGTCTACCTCATGCTGCCGACCATCGTCTCTTTCCTGATTTGTACGCTGGTCGTCGGCGTTTCGGTTTTTTTTGTCAGCATCGGCGAGCCCTCCGTCGCGCGCGTGGCCATGTCGGCGCTGCTCCTCGGTGTCGGCATCGCTTCGATGCATTACGTCGGCATTCACGGCCTGTCGGGCGACTTCCATATCGAGCACGATCCGACCATGGTCGGCCTCGCCGTGCTGATCGCGATCGGCGCCGCCTATGGCGGACTAAGAATCTTCCTGGCGCGCCAGGGCGGCCTGCGGCTGATGTTGAGCGCCATCGCCTTCGGCATCGCCGTATCGGGCATGCACTACACGGCCATGTACGGCATGCATTTCCGCCCCGGGCATGAGCCAGCGCATGCGATCGGCGGTCCGGTCGTCTCCCCGCATGCCCTCACCCTGATCGTGGCGGTCCTGTGCTTCCTGCTGGTCGCGGCCTTCCTGCTGTTCCTGGTGCCCGAGCCCCGCCGCCGGACAGCGGACGCCAACGCCGGCACCATCGAGGGCCAGGCGGCGGCCGATCCGGATACGCTGAGGATCGAGGTGCCTCTTCCCGTACCCGGGCGGATGGCCGGGGTCGGCCAGCGTCTCATGGCGGCGCCGCTGGGAGGGCTCGGTCAGCCGCCGCCGGTGCCTGTGTCGCGCCTGCCGGTCGAAGAGGCGGACGGGACGCATTTCATCGACGTTGCCGATGTCCGGAGCCTCAGGGCGGATGCCCATTATACGCAGGTTCACGACGGTACGCGGGAGCGCATGTCCCCGTGGTCGATCTCCGAAGCCGAAGCACAGCTCGATCCCACGCTGTTCGTCCGGGTGCACCGCAGCCACATCGTGTCGATCCCGCATGTCGCCTTCATCCGCAGGGAAGGCGACGGCGCCGTCGTCGGTCTCGACGGGCCAACGCCGCATCGGGTCCCCGTCAGTCGTGCCAAGATCGCCGAGCTCAGGGTCCAACTCGGACTGACCAAGCGCAATTCGCAGACCGGCTGACGCCTGATAGGTCACAACACCTGCCGCAGTTCGTGCGGGGAAACCCGCAACTCGTGCGAAAATCCGGCGTCCGTGCCAGGCCGGCCACCGCCGTCTTGCGCGCGGCCCCGGACCGGGAACAGCCTGCCTTCAACGTCCGACACAGGATGGATGGAGGAAACGATGATTCCAGGCCCGTTCAACTACCACCGGCCCGCGACTGTCGCCGAGGCGGCCAAGCTCCTGTCGTCGCTGGGCGACGAGGCCCGGCTGCTCGCCGGCGGCCACAGCCTTATCCCGATGATGAAGCTCAGGCTGGCAACGCCGGAACATCTCGTCGACCTGCAGGGCATAGACACCCTGCGGGGCGTCCGCCGCGAGGGCGACCGCATCGTGATCGGCGCGATGACCACGCAACACGCTTTGCTCGCCTCGTCCGACATCGCCCAATCCATCCCGATCCTGCACGAGACCGCCCTGCAGATCGCCGATCCGCAGGTGCGCTATCGCGGTACGGTCGGCGGCAATGTCGCCAACGGCGATCCCGGCAACGACCTGCCGGCCCTGATGATGGCGCTCGGCGCGACCTACCGCCTGGAAGGGCCGGCGCGCGCGCGCAACGTCGCGGCCGCCGAGTTCTATCAGGGCGCCTATTTCACCGCGCTCGAGCCTGGCGAGATCCTGACGTCGGTTTCAATCCCGGTTCCGGCGGCCGGCCACGGCCATGCCTATGAAAAGCTGAAACGCAAGATCGGCGACTACGCCACCGCCGCTGCCGCGGTCGTCCTCACCCTGGCAAACGGCAAGGTCGCCACCTGTTCGATCGGCCTCACCAACCTGTCCGAAACGCCATTACTTGCCGGCGACGCGGCGCGCGCGGTGATCGGGACGGAACTCGACGAGGCGACGCTGAAGAAGGCGGCGGCAGCCGCCCGGGCGATCATGTCGCCGGCGGCGGACGCGCGCGGGCCGGTCGAATACCGCAAGCATGTCGGCGGCGTGATGGTCATGCGGGCGCTGCAGCGTGCCGCCAGTCGCGCCAGCTGAGGGAGGCAACAATGGCAAAGATCCATGTGACGATGAAGGTGAATGGCGCCGAGGTCGAAGGCCTCGTCGAACCGCGCACACTGCTGGTCCATTTCATCCGCGAGAACCTGCAGCTCACCGGCACCCACATCGGCTGCGAGACGACGCATTGCGGCGCCTGCACGGTCGATCTCGACGGCGCATCGGTGAAGAGCTGCACCGTGTTCGCCGTCCAGGCCAATGGCGCCGAGATCGCCACGATCGAAAGCATGGCCAATCCGGACGGCACGCTGTCGGCCCTCCAGGAAGGCTTCCGCATGATGCACGGGCTGCAGTGCGGCTATTGCACGCCCGGCATGATCGTGCGCGCGCACCGGCTGCTCAAGGAGAACCCTGATCCGGACGAAGAGGATATCCGCTTCGGCATTTCCGGGAATCTCTGTCGTTGCACCGGCTACCAGAACATCGTCCGGGCGATCCAGTATGCCGCGGCGAAAATCAATGGCGCCCAGTTCAAGGAGGCCGCGGAATGAACGACATGACTCCCACGCGGGAACAACGCGAAGCCAAGCTCGAGGGCATGGGCTGCAAACGCAAGCGCGTCGAGGACATCCGTTTCACGCAAGGCAAGGGCAACTACGTCGACGACATGAAGCTGCCGGGCATGCTGCACGGCGACTTCGTGCGCTCGCCCCACGCCCATGCGCGCGTCAAGGCGATCCGCAAGGACGAAGCCCTGAAGGTGCCAGGCGTCCTCGCCGTGCTGACGGCAGAAGACCTCAAGGGCGTCAATCTCGCCTGGATGCCGACCCTGGCCGGCGACGTGCAGATGGTGCTGGCCGACGGCAAGGTGCTGTTCCAGAATCAGGAAGTGGCGTTCGTGGTGGCCACCGACCGCTATGCCGCCGACGACGGCATCGCCAGAGTCGAGGTCGACTACGAGCCGCTCCCGGTCGTCATCGATCCCTTCACGGCGATGGCTGCGGACGCGCCGGTGGTGCGCGAGGACATCAAGGACAAGAAAGACGGCGCACATGGCCCGCGCAAGCACCACAACCACATCTTCGAGTGGACGGTCGGCGACAAGGACCTGACCGATGCCGCCTTCCGCAAGGCCGAGGTGACGATCAAGGAGCTGATCTCATACCATCGCACTCATCCGTCGCCGCTCGAAACCTGCCAGTGCGTCTGCTCGTTCGACAAGATCAAGGGCGAGCTCACAATCTGGGGCACCTTCCAGGCCCCGCACGTGATCCGCACCGTGGTCGCGCTGATCGCCAAGCTGCCGGAGCACAAGATCCACGTGATCTCACCCGACATTGGCGGCGGCTTCGGCAACAAGGTCGGCGCCTATCCCGGCTACATCTGCTCGGCCGTCGCCTCGATCGTCACCGGCAAGCCGGTGAAGTGGGTCGAAGACCGCATGGAGAACCTCACCGCCACGTCGTTCGCACGCGACTACCACATGACGACCGAGATCGCGGCGACCAAGGAAGGCAAGGTCACCGGGCTGCGCGTCCATGTCCTTGCCGATCATGGCGCGTTCGACGCCTGCGCCGACCCATCCAAATGGCCGGCCGGCTTCTTCAACATCGTCACGGGATCCTACGACTTCCCGACAGCGCATCTTGCCGTGGACGGCATCTACACCAACAAGGCGCCGGGCGGCGTCGCCTATCGCTGTTCGTTCCGGGTGACGGAGGCGGCCTACTGCATCGAGCGGGGGATGGACATTCTCGCCCAGAAGCTCGGCATGGACCCGGCGGAGCTCCGGCTCAGGAACTTCATCAAGCCGGAGCAGTTCCCGTACCATTCGGCGCTCGGTTGGGAGTACGACTCCGGCGACTATCACACCGCCATGAAGAAGATGATGGAGAGCGTCAAATATGCCGACCTCCGCCAGGAGCAGAGCGCCAAACGCGAAGCCTTCAGACAGGGCAAGACGCGCGACATCATGGGCGTCGGCGTGTCCTTCTTCACCGAGATCGTCGGCGCCGGCCCATCGAAGAACTGCGACATCCTGGGCATCGCCATGTTCGACTCCTGCGAGATCCGGCTGCACCCGACGGGCGCCGGCGTCGCCCGCGTCGGCACCAAGAGCACCGGCCAGGGCCACGAGACGACCTGGGCGCAGATCATCGCCAGCGAGATCGGCATTCCAGCCGACGACATCATGGTGGAAGAAGGCAACACCGACACTGCGCCCTACGGCCTTGGTACCTACGGCTCGCGGTCGACGCCGGTGGCGGGTGCCGCGATCGCCATGGCGGCGCGCAAAATCAAGGCCAAGGCGCAGATGATCGCCGCCTACAAGCTCGAAGTGCACGAGGGCGACCTCGAGTGGGATGTCGACGGGTTCCGGGTGAAAGGTCTGCCGGAAAAATCGATGTCCATGAAGGATATCTGCTGGGCGGCCTACAATTCCGTGCCGCCCGGCATGGAGCATGGCCTGGAGGCGGTGAGCTACTACGATCCACCCAACATGACCTACCCGTTCGGCGCCTATATCTGCGTCATGGATATCGATGTCGATACCGGCGTCTACAAGGTCCGCCGCTTCTACGCCCTCGACGATTGCGGCACGCGCATCAACCCGATGATCATCGAGGGCCAGGTGCATGGTGGCCTGACCGAGGCCTTCGCCATCGCGATGGGTCAGGAGATCCGCTACGACGAGACTGGCAACGTGGTCACCGGCTCATTCATGGACTTCTTCATGCCGACGGCGGTCGAGACGCCGCACTGGGAGACCGACTTCACGGTGACTCCCTCGCCGCATCACCCGATCGGCGCCAAGGGAGTCGGCGAGAGCCCGAATGTCGGCGGCGTGCCGGCGTTTTCGAACGCCGTCAACGACGCCTTCTCCTTCCTGGGCAGCACCCATATCCAGATGCCGCACGACTATTGGCGCAACTGGCGAGCGGCGAAGGGCCTCGGTGTCGTGGTGTAACGGGATGGAGGGCTGATGCGTCGGTGCCCGCCATGACCCTCTCCCGCGACCAGATCGCCGCGCGCCTCGCCGACGTCGGCTATATCGCCGATGGCGAACTGGCAACCGCCATCGCGTTGATGCAGTTGCTCAAACGGGCGCTGTTGCTCGAAGGCGAGGCCGGCGTCGGCAAGACGTCGGTCGCCCAGGCGCTCGCTGCGGTCCATGCGACCGGGCTCATCCGCCTGCAGTGCTACGAAGGGCTCGACCAGTCGGCCGCGCTCTACGAATGGAACTACCAGCGGCAGCTGCTGGCCATCCAGGCCCATCGCGGCAAGGACGCGGCCGAGATCGAGGAGCAGATCTTCTCGGAGAAATACCTCCTCGAGCGGCCGCTTCTGGCGGCGATCCGCCAACCGAAACCGCCAGTGCTGCTGATCGACGAGGTCGACCGCGCCGACGAGGAATTCGAGGCCTTCCTGCTCGAGCTGCTGTCCGACTTCCAGGTTTCCATCCCGGAATTGGGGACGATCCCGGCCATGTCGATCCCGCACGTGGTGCTGACCTCGAACGGCACGCGCGAACTGTCGGACGCGCTGCGCCGCCGCTGCCTCTACCACTATATCGACTATCCCGACGTCGATCGCGAAGCCCGCATCATCATGGCGCGGATCGACGGCGCCGGCGCCGCGCTGTCGCTCCAGATCGCCCGCATGGTCGAAAGCATCCGCAAGGAGGAGCTTCGCAAGGTACCCGGCGTCGCCGAGACGCTCGATTGGGCGGCCGCGCTGGTCGGGCTCGACGTCCGCGATCTGCAGGGGGCGCCGGAAACCGTCTATGATACGATGGCGTGCCTGCTCAAGACCCGCGAGGACAAGGCGCGCATGACCCGGGAGGTCACCAGCCGCCTGCTGGCGAAGGTCGCATGAGCTGCTGCACGCCGCCGACACTCGACGACATGGATGCGGTGTCGCGTCTGGTCTCGGCGAGGCTCGCCGCCTTTTTGCGCACGCTTCGCGACAACGGCTTCGCGGCCGGCCTGCGCGAAGGCCACGACGCGGCGGCCCTGATCGCCGCCGGCTATGCCGACAGGCCGAGCTTGCTGCGCTCGGCCTTCAAGCATCTTTTTTCCGCCCGCAAATCGGACTGGACGAAGTTCGACGGCCTGTTCGATGCCTTTTGGCTCGGCATGCGCGTGAGGTCGCGCTCTAGCCTGTCCGGCCAGGCGGCGCCGTCGAACAATCCGTCCCTCAAGAGCCTGCAGGACGGGGCCTTGCAGGCAGGCGGGCAGACCGCAACCGATCAACTGCCCTCATCCGACGAAGTGGCCGGCGATCACGCCGGCGAAGGGCGTCTGGAAGGCGCATCGGGCGCCGAAAACCTGGCCGAAGTCGACTTCCGGAAGATGGCCGACCCCGGCCAGATCGAGGAAGCGCACGCCATCGCCGCGCGGCTGGCGCGAACGCTGCGCACCCGCCTCACGCGTCGCGACCTCGCGCGGCGGCGCGGCCATCGGCTCGATCTGCGCCGCACCATCCGCAACAATATCAGCCATGGCGGCGTGCCGTTCGATCTCGTGAAGCGCCGGCGCAAGGACAAGCCGCTCCGGCTCGTCGTCCTGCTCGACGCGTCCGGCTCGATGAGCCTGTATACCGGAGTCTTTATTCGCTTCATCCACGGCGTGCTGGACGAGTTCCGCGAGGCCGAGGCATTCCTCTTCCACACGCAGCTCGCCCACGTTTCCGACGCGATGAAAGAGAAGGACCCCGCGCGCGCCCTCGATCGCCTGTCGATGATGGCCCAGGGCGCCGGCGGCGGCACGCGGATCGGCGCGTCCCTGCAGACCTTCAACCGCGGGTATGCAACCCGCGTCATCCATTCGCGCAGCTGCGTGATGATCATCTCGGACGGCTACGAAACCGGCGATGCAGCCCTGCTTGGGCGGGAGATGGCGGCCCTGGCAAAGCGCTGCCGCCGCATTGTGTGGTTGAACCCGATGATGGCCTGGAAAGACTATGCACCTGAAGCCGCCGGCATCAAGGCGGCGCTGCCGCATGTCGATCTCCATGCGCCGGCCAACACGCTCAGGAGCCTGGCGGATCTCGAACCCTATCTGGCGAAGCTGTGACGGAGGCGACCGATGAGCGCCCATTCAACGAACCTGCCCAAGAACCTGCATGACGACACGATGGAACTCGTGACCCGCCTCAAGGCGGCCGACGAAGCCTTCGCTCTGGCGACCGTCGTGCG
>Ga0210402_10000110_pt1 | contig 89647 bp, 85 predicted proteins | sample IncBWC7MmetaG_FD_161055 | JGI IMG/M metagenome (GOLD analysis project Ga0210402, IMG submission 161055) | Forest soil microbial communities from Barre Woods Harvard Forest LTER site, Petersham, Massachusetts, United States - Inc-BW-C-7-M | ecosystem: Environmental > Terrestrial > Soil >...
GTAGCCACCGCCGCCGCCACGATCGCCACCGCCGCCGCCGTAAGGCGGACGCGGACCACGCGGACGGAAGCCGCCGCCGTCGCGGCCACCACCGCCACCGCCGCCGAAGCCACCGCCACCACCACCGGGCTGACGCTCGACGGCTTCACGGACTGCGATCGAGCGGCCATCGAGCAACGCGCCGTTCATGGCCTGCATGGCCGCGGCGCCTTGATCATCTGTTTCCATCTCGAGGAAGGCGAAGCCGCGGCTGCGGCCGGTCTCGCGATCCACGATCACTTTCGAGGAGCTGACGGTGCCGAACTGAGAGAAGGCTTCTTGCAAACGCTCAGACGTGACCGAATAGGGCAGATTGCCCACAAACAATTTACGACTCATTCAAGGCTCGGGGCTGGAGGAAGGATAGAGCGGAGTCCGGCGCGCGCTTGCTGGACGACTGGGTCCAAGCGTTTCATCGACATTTGACAGATGACCAAGAAGCTCACGGAAAGACGTTGACCGGTATCGCGCTCCGCGACTGTGCCGAGACTCGTGATGATGCTCGCCGGCTAATGTCGCAATGCAGCACTTATGCGCTGATTCACGTCTTGAGTCCACCGCTCCGGCAAGGGATTGAGATCGCCCGGGCCTGGTCACACAATCGCCACGTAAATTGGAGGAGCGCCATGATCGTCGACCATCGTACCTATGAACTGCAGCCCGGACGGCTGCGCGATTTTCTCGCGCTCTACGAAAAGGAAGGGCTGCCGGTTCAGAAAAAGCATCTCGGCAATCTAGTCGGCTTTTTCACAACCGAGGTCGGCAACGTGAACGAGATCGTGCATATCTGGGGCTACGAAGATCTCGCCGATCGCACCAAGCGCCGCGCTGCGATGGCAGCCGACCCCGCATGGCAGGCGTACTTGCAGAAAAGCCGAGAATTTATGAAGCACATGAATAACAAGATATTGGTGCCAACGTCGTTCTCACCCACGAAGTAAGGTAAAATCATGACGACGTCGCACACGCGCCGCAGCGGCGCCCAGGTCCTGATCGACCAGCTGCGCATTCACGGCACCGACACCATCTTCGGCGTGCCCGGCGAGAGCTATCTCGCGGCACTCGATGCGCTCTACGCCCAGCGCAATTCCATCCGCTATGTCATCTGCCGCCAGGAGGGCGGCGCCGCCAACATGGCGGAAGCTTACGGCAAACTAACGGGCAAGCCCGGCATCTGCTTCGTCACCCGAGGACCGGGGGCGACCAACGCCAGTATCGGTTTGCATACCGGCTTCCAGGATTCGACGCCCATGATCTTGCTGGTTGGCCAGGTCGCGCGCGAGGCTACCGACCGCGAGGCGTTCCAAGAGATCGACTATCGCCGCATGTTCGGCCAGATGGCCAAGTGGGTCGCCCAGATCGAGGACGCGCGTCGCATTCCTGAACTGGTGAGCCAGGCATTCCACACCGCGCTCAACGGCCGGCCCGGTCCCGTCGTGCTGGCGCTGCCCGAGGACATGTTGACCGACGAGGTCGAGGTGGCCGATGCCGGCCCCTACAGGATCGCCCGCGGCGCGCCCGCGCCCGGCGACATGGCCAAGCTGCGCGCGATGCTCGAGGCGGCCGAGCGACCGATGGTGATCCTGGGCGGCGGCGGCTGGAGTGCCGAGGCCTGCGCCGACATCCGGGCCTTCGTCGAGGCCAACGACCTTCCGGTGTGCGCCTCGTTTCGCAATCAGGACCTGATCGACAACCGCCATCCCAACTATGTCGGCGATCTCGGCGTCGGTGTCGGCCCGGCGCTCGGCAAGCGCATCAAGGCGTGCGATCTCATCCTGGCCGTCGGCCCGCGCCTCGGCGAGGCGACGACGGGCGGCTACACGCTGTTCGACCTGCCGGTGCCCAAGCAGAAGCTGGTGCATGTCCATGCTGGCGCCGAGGAGCTCGGCCGCGTCTATCAGGCGACGCTTCCCATCAATAGCGGCATGGCGAACTTCGCCGCCGCCGCCCGCGCGATGAAGCCGGTCGACGGCAAGCGCTGGAAGGCGGGTGTGGCCGAGGGCCATGCCGAGTATCTCGACAACATCAAGCCCGGGCCGCTGCCCGGTGCGGTGAACATGGGCGAGGTCATCGCCTGGCTGAACAAGCGCCTGCCCGACGACGCCATCGTCACCAACGGCGCCGGCAACTACGCCGCCTTCCTGCACCGCTTCTTCCAGTATCGCGGCTTCAAGACCCAGCTCGCGCCGACCAGCGGGGCGATGGGCTACGGCGTCCCGGCGGCGGTGGCCGCCAAGATCGCCCAGCCCAATCGCATGGTCGTGTCGTTGGCCGGCGACGGCTGCTTCCTGATGAATGGCCAGGAATTTGCGACGGCGGTCCAGCACGGCGCCAACGTGGTGATCGCCGTCATCGACAATGGCATGTTCGGCACGATCCGCATGCACCAGGAGCGCGAGTATCCGACGCGCGTCCATGGCACCGACCTCAAGAATCCCGACTTCGCGGCCTACGCCCGCGCCTTCGGCGGCCACGGCGAGACGGTCGAGAAGACGGAAGACTTCGCGGCGGCGTTCGAGCGCGCGCTCGCGGCCGGCAAGCCGGCGATCATCCACGTCAAGACCGATCCCGAGGCGCTCACCTCGCGCATCACCTTGAGCAAGCTGCGCGAGCAGGCGCTGGCGAAGCAGCACTAGGTTGTGGCGGGCCCGCCGAATGGCACTTGCGCGGGCCCGCGTTCGCCTCTATAGAAACCCGCGTGGAGATTTGAGCCGACCGGCTTGCGACCACGTTAAAAATCGCTAAAAGGTCGGAGGTGCTCGCAAAAGCCCCCGCCCTTCCAGGTCGGGGGCTTTTTCGTTGCGCGTCCGCTCCTCTCGGAGGGGCGGGCGCCGACGCGAGGAGAGGGCAATGGACGGATCGATCCCAGCTAAGAAGGCGCGTGCCGATCAATCGACATGGCGGGCGCAGACGCGCGCCGTGCGCGGCGGCCAGTTGCGCAGCAACTTCGACGAGACGTCGGAGGCGCTGTTCCTGACGTCGGGCTATGCCTACCAGAGCGCGGAGGAGGCCGAGGCCACCTTCAAGGGCGAGAGCGGCCACTACCAGTATTCGCGCTTCGGCAATCCCACCGTCGCCATGTTCGAGAACCGGCTGGCCGCGCTCGAGGGCGCCGAAGCCTGCCGCGCCACCTCGACCGGCATGTCGGCGGTGTTCTTCTCCCTGCTGGCGCTGCTCAAGGCCGGCGACCGCATCGTCGCGGCGCGCCAGCTCTTCGGCTCATGCCACTACATCGTGGCCGACCTGCTGCCCAAGTACGGCATCGAGGGCGAGTTCGTCGACGGCGGCGATCTCTTGGCCTGGGAGAAGGCGCTGTCCCGGCCGGCGCAGGCCGTGCTGTTCGAATCGCCGTCCAATCCGATGCTCGACATCGTCGACATCAAGGCGGTGTGCGACATGGCGCACAAGGCCGGCGCCAAGGTCGTGCTCGACAACGCCTTCGCCACGCCGATGCTGCAGCGGCCGCTCGAATGGGGCGCCGACATCGTCGTCCATTCCGCCACCAAGTACATCGACGGCCAGGGCCGCACCCTGGGCGGCGCGATCCTGGGCTCCAAGGAGTTCATCCTCGAGAAGCTGCAGCCCATCATCCGCAACACCGGACCCTCGCTCAGCCCGTTCAACGCCTGGGTGCTGGTCAAGGGCATGGAGACGCTGGGCCTGCGCATCGATCGCCACTGCGCCAATGCCGCGCGGGTGGCCGATGCGCTGGCCGGCCATCCCGCCATCGCGCGCGTGCTCTATCCCGGCCGCAGCGACCATCCGCAGCACAAGCTGGCGATGCAGCAGATGTCGGGAGCGGGCGGCGTCGTCACCTTCGACCTCAAGGCCGGCAAGTGGGCGGCGTTCGAGACGCTGAACCGGCTCAGGCTGATCGACATCTCCAACAACCTGGGCGATGCCAAGAGCCTGGTCACGCATCCCGCCACGACGACGCACATGCGCATTGGCGCCGAGGAGCGCGCCAAGCTCGGCATCAACGACGGCACCGTGCGCATCTCGGTCGGCCTCGAGGATGTCGAGGACGTCATCGCCGATCTGGTGCAGGCGCTGGGTGGCTAGAAACGCGGTGGCCAGGCGAGGCGGTTGACGCGGCGATGTCGCTGGCAAAGACCCTGTGGGACGCCAATACCGATCTGGCCCAGCGCGTCCTTGCCCACCGCTTCGTGCGCGGGCTGGGTGACGGCTCGCTCGCGATCGACAGCTTCAAGGGCTACGTGGCGCAGGATGCCTATTTCCTCGAAGCCTTCGCGCGCTCCTACGCCTTTTGTCTCGCCTACAGCACGACGCGCGAGGACATCCAGAGCTTTGCCGACCTGATCGGCGGCGTGCGCGAGGAGCTCGGGCTGCACGAGAGCTACGCCCAGCGCTGGCAGGTCGAGCTGGGCGGCGCGTCGCCCATCGCAGCGACCACCGCCTATACCGGCTTCCTGCTCGAGACCGCCGAGCTCGGCGATCTCGGCGCGACGATCGCCGCCATGACGCCCTGCATGCGGCTCTACGCTTTCCTCGGCCGCTCGCTCGCCGAGCGCGAGGTGGCGCCGCTCTACGACGAGTGGATCAGGACCTACGCCGATCCCAATTTCGAGGCCCTGGCGGTGCGGCTTGAGGCGCTGCTCGACCGCCACGCCACGGACAGCGCGCCGGTGCGCGCCAATTATCGCCGCGCCATGGAGCTCGAATACGGCTTCTTCGACGCCAACGTCTAAAGGCTTTTCCTGTCATCCTGAGCGCAGCGAAGGATCTCATGCCCGTGGCAAGCGGCGATGAGGTTCTTCGCTTCGCTCAGGACGACAGAAGGGCGGAGCCGACAGTCAGAGCGCCGCCAGTTTTTCCATCGAGCGGTCGAGGGCGCCGTGCAGGTCGGCGGTGAGCCGGGCGCCCATCGCCGCCCGCACTTCCTGTTCGGCGGCGCCCCACAGCGGCAGGGCCCGCTTGAACAAGGCGCGGCCGTCCGGCGTCGCCACCAGCTCATGCCGGCGTTTGTCGCCCGACGTGGCGCGTTCGACCAGACCGCCTTGCAGCAGCGGACGCAGGTTGCGTGTGAGCGTCGTCCGATCGGTCGCCAGGCGATCGGACAATCGGCCGATCGAGATCGGCCCTTCGGCGGCGACGAAGCCCAGCAGGGAGAATTGCGAGATCCTAAGCCCGGTCGGCGCCAGATGCCGGCTGTAGATCTGCGTCACCCTCCGGGCGGCGCCGCGGATGCGAAAGCACGTGCATTCGGCAGGCGAGAGGCGAAGCGGGGGCGCAGGCGACATGACAGGGAGATTACCGCCCGCGCTTGCGCCGGCAAAGGCTCAATGTGTATATGCACGTAAATATCCGATGGAGACGACGATGGCCGCCGCGGCGGGTTTTGGCGTGGTGCCGCTGGACCAGGTGCGCACCATGGACGGGCTGACCCTGATCAAGGGCCTGATGGAGGGCCGTTTTCCGGCGCCGCCGATCTCCGAGGTGCTGGGCTTCGACATTGCGGAAGTGGAATTCGGCCGGGTGGTGTTCACCTACACGCCGGTGTTCGGTCATTACAACCCGCTCGGCACCGTCCATGGCGGCATCGCCGCCACCCTGCTCGATTCGGTGATGGGCTGTTGCATCCACACCACGCTCGAGGCCGGCGCCGGCTTCACGACGCTCGAGATCAAGGTGAACTATGTGCGCACCATGACCGACATGACCGGTCCGGTCAGGGTCGAAGGCAAGGTGATCAACGTCGGATCGCGCATCGCCACGTCGGAGGGCAAACTCTACGACGGCGCCGGCAAGCTGCTCGCGCACGGCACCACGACCTGCCTGATCTTCCCGCTGTAGCCGTCATCCCGAGCCCTCCGCTCCGCGCTTCGCGCTCCGGTCGGGATGACGGATAATGCGCGGCATGCTGCAGGCCGGTGCGGAACAGAGGATCCTGCGACTGTCGATCGGCGTGACGGTCGTCGTCTCGCTGTTCGGCGTCGTGTTCGGCCTGCTGTCGGGCTCGCTGTCGATCGTGTTCGACGGCGTGTTTGCCGCCATCGATGCGGCGATGTCGGGCCTGGCGCTGTTCGTCTCGCAGCTGGTCAGCCGGGAGAACGACAACCGGCGCTTCCAGTTCGGCTACTGGCACATCGAGCCCATGGTGCTGGCCTTCAACGGCGGCACGCTGATGCTGCTCTGCTTCTACGCCTTCCTGAACGCGGTCGACAGTTTCCTGGCGGGCGGCCGTCAGCTCGATTTCGATTGGGCGATTGCCTATGCGATCACGGTCTGCGTCGTCTGCTTCGGCATGGGCTACTACGAGTTCCGGGCCAACCGCAAGATCGGCTCGGATTTCGTCCGGCTCGACGCGCAGAGTTGGCTGATGTCTGCGGCGATCACCTCCGCGCTGCTGGTCGCCTTCGCCATCGCCTGGTCGCTGAAAGGCACGCGCTACGGCGACCTCACGCCCTACGCCGATCCCGTCGTCCTGGCGCTGCTGACGCTTTGCCTGGTGTTCGTGCCGATTCGCACCGTGCGCAAGGCGCTGCAGGAAATCCTGCTGATCACCCCGCCGGAGCTCGACGCGCATGTCCGCAGCGTCATGGATGCCGTCGTCGCCCGCCATGGCTTCAAGACCTACACGAGCTACGTCGCCAAGGTCGGACGCGCCCAGTTCATCGAGATCCACATCGCGGTTCCGGCCAATATGCGGCTCGACAATGTGGCTACCGTCGACGCAATCCGTCGCGAGATCGCCGAGGCGATCGGCGGCGAGGGCCCGCAGCGCTGGCTCACCATCGACTTCACCGCCGACCCGCGATGGCTCTAGATGGAGGCGGTCGCTCCTCGGCATGAGGCTGATTTGCCGATCGAATGTCCGCTCTGGACCGATTTGACCTTTTCGGCGGAAGATCCCATGTCAGAGGCCCAGGGACACCTCGCACGATGTATACAGCCACAACCCGTGCCATTCAGGTCACCGTCAGGCCGCAATATCTGCCTGACCAGTCCGATCCGGCCAAATCCCAGTTCGTCTGGGCCTATCAGGTCCGCATCGAGAACAAGGGCGATATCGCGGTGCAGTTGCGCAGCCGTCATTGGAAGATCACCGATGCGCTCGACCGCCGGCAGGAGGTCAAGGGACCCGGCGTGGTCGGCAAGACGCCGATGCTGCGCCCCGGCGAGATGTTCGAGTACACTTCCGGCACGTCGCTCTCCACGCCCTGGGGCTTCATGGGCGGCGCGTACCAGATGGTGACTGAGTCCGGCGAGACCTTCGATATCGAGATTCCGACCTTTTCACTCGACACACCCGCCGCCGAGCGCCGGCTCAACTGAGGGGAACGACATGAACAGGATGCTGAAGAAGGGCGAGATGGTCTCGCTCGCCGCCGGCCCGCTGCGCCCCTCGCGCGAGGAAGCCGAAGAGGCGGTCCGCACGCTGCTGCGCTGGGCGGGCGACGATCCCGAGCGCGAGGGTCTCGCCGGCACGCCAGATCGCGTCGTGCGCTCCTACGAGGAATACTTCGCCGGCTACGATCAGGATCCGCGCGACATGCTGCAGCGGACCTTCGAAGAGGTCGAGGGTTACGACGAGGTCGTGGCGCTGCGCGACATCAGGCTCGAATCGCATTGCGAGCACCACATGGTGCCGATCATCGGCAAGGTTCATGTCGGCTACCTGCCCGACAAGCGCGTCGTCGGCATCAGCAAGCTCGCGCGCGTGGTCGACGCCTACGCCCATCGCCTGCAGATCCAGGAGAAGCTCACGGCGCAGATCGCCAACACGCTGCAGGAGGTGCTGCAGCCGCGCGGTGTCGCCGTCGTCATCGAGGCGGCGCACCAGTGCATGACCACGCGCGGCGTGCACAAGTCCGATGTCACCATGGTGACCAGCCGCATGCTGGGCGCCTTTCGCGACAACGGCGAGACGCGCCGGGAATTCCTGACCATGATCGGTCGGACGTCCATCTAAGAACCAGGGCATCTGAGCAGAACAAAGGATATCATGGCTGGAGAGATCGTCGGTTCCGTCGAAATGCTGCGCCGTCTCGTGGCGTTCGACACCACTTCGCGCAATTCCAATCTGGCGTTGATCGAGTACGTTCAAGGTTATCTCAAGGGGCACGGCATCGACTCGAAGCTGGTGCCGAGCGAGGACGGCAGCAAGGCCAACCTGTTCGCGACCGTCGGACCCAACGTCAAGGACGGCGTGGTGCTGAGCGGCCATACCGACGTCGTGCCGGTCGACGGCCAGCCGTGGGACAGCGATCCGTGGACCTTGACGCTCAAGGACGGCAAGTATCACGGCCGCGGCACCTGCGACATGAAGGCGTTCTACGCCATCGGTCTGGCGATGCTGCCCGAGTTCAAGAAGGCGCCGCTCAAGCGGCCGATCCATTTCGCGCTGTCCTACGACGAGGAGGTCGGCTGCATCGGCGCCCATGCGCTGGCCGCCCGCATGGCGAGCGAGGTGCCGCGCCCGCGCGCCATCATCATCGGCGAGCCGACCATGATGACGGTGGTCCATGCCCACAAGGGCGCCCAGATCTACATCACCAAGTTCACCGGCTTCGAGGCGCACTCCTCGATGACCCATCTCGGTGTCAGCGCCATCCATTTCGCCGGCGAGTTCATCCACTACCTCAACCAGGTGCAGGACGAGCTCGAGGCCAAGGCGCCCAAGGACAGCGAGTTCATGCCGGCGGCCGCCACCTTCAATGTCGGCACCATCATGGGCGGCACGGCCGGCAACATCCTGGCGCGCGAGTGCGAGGTGCTGTGGGGTTATCGCGAGCTGCCCGGCCAGCCGATCGATGCCATCGGCAAGCGCGCCATCGACTGGCTGGAAACCGAGCTGCTGCCCAGGATGAAGGCCAAGCACCCGGCGGCCGCGATCGGCACGGTGCTGCGCTCCTCGACCCCGGCCTTTTCGTCGGAGGGCAACGACGAAGCCAAGACTCTGGCGCGGTCCTGGTCGGGTTCGAACACGGTGGGCAGCGTGGTCTACGGCACCGAGGCCGGCATCTTCCGCAAGACGCTCGGCGTGCCGACCGTGGTGTGCGGGCCGGGCGACATCGCCCAGGCGCACCAGCCCAACGAATATCTCCTCGCCTCGCAGATCGACGCCTGCGAGGCCTTCATGCGGCGCATGGCGGAGTGGGCCTGCCGGGACTGAGTGCTGGGGGCGCGCGACTCCAGTCGCGCGTCTTTGTTGGATCCAAGGAAGATCGCGCCACTGGAGTGGCGCGCCCCCAGCCTATTTCAGGCGCACGTCCATCACGCGGATCAGGCCGTCGGGCATCGGCTTGAAATTCTCCAGCCGCGCGGTGTGAGCGATCAGGTATTGCGGATGGAAGAGATAGATCATCCATCCCTCGGTCAGGAATTTGGCGGTGATCTTCTCGTAGACCGCCTTGCGGGTCGCCAAGTCATTGGCGGCCCGGGCCTCGCGATGCCAGGCATCGATGTCCTTGTCGCAGTAGCGCCCCGTGTTCAGCGGCGAGCCGCAGGTCTGGTAGAGGACCGTATTGCCGTCAGGGTCGATGCGGCCACTCCAGTTGTTTTCGTAGAGCTGGAAATCGCCGTCCTCGGCCGCCTTGAGCGCCGTCGCCGCCTCGACCACGCGTATCTTGAGATCGAAACCGGCCTCGGCCGTCATCGACTGCAGGACCTCGGCGACGGCGCGGGTCTCGGGGTTGTTGCCGATCATGAAATCGATCGACACTCGCCCCGTGACGCCGGCTTCCTTCATCAAGGCCTGGGCCTTGGCGATGTCGCGTTTGGGGATGGGGAAGGCCTGCTGGTAGTACGGACTCTGCGGATTGACCCATTGATTGCCCGGCACGAACTCGCCGTTGAACACCACCTGGTTCAGAGCTTCGCGGTCGATCGAGAGCTCGAGGGCGCGGCGCACGCGGGCATCCTTGCCCAGCGGGTTATCGGCCTTGGGTCCGTTGGCGACGTTGATCAGGATGGCAAAGAAGCCGAGGGACACCGCCTTGCTGAGCCTGAGTTTGGGGTCGTCGCGGACCGTCTTGATGTCGGTCGCCAGCAGGCGCTCCATCATGTCAAGACCGCCCGACCTGAGATTGGCCAACCGCACGGTGCTGTCGACGATCGGCAGATAGGTGATCTTGTCGATCAGGACATGATCCTTGTTCCAGTAGTCGGCGAACTTCTCGACCACGATGCGGTCCTGCGGGACCCGCTCGACGAACTTGTAGGGGCCGGCGCAGACGGGCTTCAGCGCGAACTTGTCGCCTGCCGCCTCGGCCGCCTTGGGCGAGACCATCATGCCGGCCCGGTCGGTAAGCTGAGAGAGCAGCGGCGAGAAAGGCTGTTTGAGGTTGAGCTTGACCGTGAGTGGATCGACGACCTCGACGTTGTCGACGGCGGCAAGCTCTGGCTTGCGGAACGAGCCTTTCATGTTCATGTGCCGTTCGAGGCTGTACTTGGCCGCTTCGGCGTTGAGCGGCTCGCCGTCATGGAACTTCACGCCAGGGCGCAGCTTGATCGTGACCGTCTTGCCGTCAGCCGACGTCTCGTGGCTGAGCGCAAGCTGTGGCACGATGTTCGACTTCTCGTCGATGTCGAACAGCTTGTCGCAGAGCGCCGCGAAGACGATGCGGGTGGTGTAGAAGCGCGATGTAGTGGGATCGAGGCCGTCCGGATCGTCACCCAGCCCGATGCGCAGATGGGTCTGAGCGAACGCGGCGCCGGCGGCCAAGCTGAGAGCGAAAGCCAAGGCAATGGTGCGAACTGTCTGTCTCATGGCGTCTCCTCAAACCCGGGGTGCACACTGCACGCCCCGTGCCATTCCGGCTTTTTCACGCCGCCGAGGCGTAGATCCGGTCGAGGTCTCGATCGTCGTAAGCGTATTCGGTCGAGCAGAATTCGCACTTCACGACCACGCGCCCCGAGGTGTCGCGCAGGTCGGAGAGTTCCTCGCGCTTCAGCGCGCGCAGCACGCGGTCGATGCGCTCGCGGCTGCAGCGGCAGCGGGCGCCGAAGATCCGCCGCTCGAAGACGCGCGGCCGCTCGGCATGGAACAGCCGCAACAGGAGCTGCGCGCTCGCGAGCTTCGGATCGAGCATCTCGGCGTCGGTCGCCGAGGCCATCAGGATGACCGCCTTGCGCCAGTCGTCCTCGCGCTGCTCGGGATCGACGTCGATGCGGCCGGCGTCGAACTCCGGCATCTGCTGAACCGTGAGCGCGGCCGCCCGCCAGTGGCCGGTGCCGTCCCGCTCCTCGCGCCGAGCCGCGATCTTGATGCCGGTTGGCAGCTGCTCGGACTGGCGGAAATAGGTGTGGGCGCAGTCGGTGAGCGTGCCGCCCTCGAGCGGCACCACGCCCTGGTAGCGTTGGGTGTGCTGGCCCTGGTCGACGGTGAAGGCGAGGCGGCCGTGGCCGAACAGACGCGGCACGTAACCTTCAGGCGCCTCGGAAAGGCCGCCCAGCGCCACGGCGAGCTTCCAGGAATCGAACTGGGCATAGCCGCGCAGCGCGCCGTCCGAGGTGAGGTCGGTGACCAAGAGCCGGATCGGCCCGTCGCCGCTGATCTGCAGGGTGAAGATGCCGTCGTATTTCAGCGACGTCGCCAGCGCGGCGCAGAGCGTCATCGCCTCGGCGAGCGGCCGCGCCACGGCCAGCGGATAGCCGTGGCGCTCGATGATGGCGTCGAGCGCCGGGCCCAGGCGGACCAGCCGGCCGCGCACCCCCAGCGCGTCGAGCTGGAAGGGCAACGCGCGGTCCCAGTCGGTCGCTTTCGGGTCGGAAGTTGAGGGGACTTCCGACGAGCCGCTCACAAGGTTGTCCTCATGGGGCCGTCCTCACGAGAGGCACCAGGCGAGGATGCTCTTCTGCGCGTGCAGGCGGTTTTCCGCCTCGTCGAACACCACCGACTGCGCACCGTCGATCACGTCGGCGGTGACTTCTTCGCCGCGATGCGCCGGCAGGCAGTGCATGAAGATGGCATCGGACTTGGCCTGCTTCATCAGCCGCTGGTCAACCTGGTAGCCGCGCAGCAGGTTGTGCCGGCGGGCGGCACTCGGGCTCTGCGGGTCCTCGTCGCCCATCGACACCCAGGTATCGGTGACGACGCAATCGGCGCCGCGCACGATCGTCTCGGGATCGTGGCCGATAGTGATGCGGCCCTTCGACTTCGCCGCCCAGGCCAGCACGTCGGCCGGCGGCTTCAGTTCCGGCGGGCAGGCCACGCGCAGCTCGAAGTCGAACTGCACGGCGGCGTGGATCCAGCTTGTCGCCATGTTGTTGCCGTCGCCCGACCAGGCGATCGCGCTGCCCTGGATGGGGCCGCGATGCTCTTCGTAGGTCATGACGTCGGCCATCAACTGGCAGGGATGCGTCTTGTCGGTGAGGCCGTTGATCACCGGCACGGTCGCATACTTGGCCATCTCGAGGAGCTTCTCCTCGACGGTGGTGCGCATCATGATGATGTCGACGTAGCGCGACAGCACGCGCGCGGTGTCGGCGATGGTCTCGCCGCGCCCGAGCTGGGTGTCGGTGCGGCCCAGCATGATCGTCTGGCCGCCCAGCTCGCGCATGCCGACCTCGAACGACACGCGGGTGCGCGTCGAGGGCTTCTCGAAGATCATGGCGAGCGTCTTGCCGCCCAGCGGCTTGTCGTGCCCGCCGTTGGAGCGCGCCTTCTTCATCGCCTTGCCGCGATCGAGGATCTGGCGAAGCGTCTTGGGATCGACCTGATCGAGGTCGAGGAAGTGCTTGGGTTCCGCCATGACGCTACTCGGCAGCCTTGGCCGCCTCGAACGACTGCGCGGCCTTGCTCAGGATGTCGATGCCCTCGTCGAGCGCGGCCTTGTCGGCGATCAGCGCCGGGAAGACGCGGATCACGTTCTCGCCGGCCGGCGGCACCAGCAGCCCGAGCGACTGCAGGCGGTTGACCATGTCGCCCGCTGGCACGGCCGGGGTGCACTGGATACCCTGCAGGAAGCCCATGCCGCGCTGCTCGACGAAGACCTTGGAATGCTTCTTCACGAGACCTTCGAGCTGGCCTTTGAGGTACTCGCCCTTCTCACGCACGGCGTCGATAAAGCCGGGCTTGAGCAGCTCGTCGAGAACGGCGTTGGCCACGCCGGTGGCCAGCGGGTTGCCGCCATAGGTCGAGCCGTGCGTGCCGGGCACCATGCCGACCGCCGCCTTCTCGGTCGCCATGAAGGCGCCGATCGGGAAGCCGCCGCCCATGCCCTTGGCGATCGCCGCGACGTCGGGCTTAACGCCCGACCAGTCGTAGCCCCACATCTTGCCGGTCCGGCCGAAACCCGTATGGATCTCGTCGTAGAACAGGAGCAGGCCGAACTCGTCGCAAATCGCGCGCAGGTCCTTGAGGAACTGCGTGGTCGTGGCGCGGATGCCGCCCTCGCCCTGGATCGGCTCGACCAGGATGCCGGCGGTCTCGTCGTCGACCATGTCGCGCACGACGTTGGTGTTGTTGAGCGGCGCGTGCAGATAACCGGGTGCCGGCGGACCGAAGCCCTCGAGGTACTTCTCGTTGCCGGTGGCCGAGAGCGCGTTCAGCAGGCGGCCATGGAACGCCGCCTGGAAGCAGATCAGCTTGTAGCGCTTGGGCTTGCCATTCACATACTGGTACTTGCGAATGAGCTTGATGCCGCCCTCGATCGCCTCGGCGCCGGAGTTGCAGAAGAACATGGTGTCGGCGAACGACACCTCGGCGAGCCGCTTGGCCAGCTTCTCGCCGTTGCCGATGCGGAACAGGTTGGAGGTGTGCCACAGCTTCTGGCCCTGCTCGGTGAGAGCCTTGACCAGGGCGGGGTGGCAGTGGCCCAGCGCGTTCACGGCGATGCCCGAGGTAAAGTCCAAGTAACGTCGGCCGTCCGCCGCGTAGAGATAGTTGCCCTCTCCGCGTTCGAACACGACGTCCTTGCGACCGTACGTCGGCATCACAGCCGTAATCACGAGACCCTCCACAAAAGAAATAACCCGCTCTTCGACCACGGCTCCGGAACGGATTGACCGGGGTTGAGCGGGGGCGGGCACTATCTTACCGGGGTCGGGGTGTGTCAACTTGGCCCACCGTCTCACAACGCCCCCTCAAATTCCTCTCCCCCGCCAGGGGGAGAGGCCAGGTGAGGGGGATCGTAGGAGCTGTCGAAGCCCCCTCACCCGACCTCTCCCTCTAGCGGGGGAGAGGAGCTTGATGTAGGACACCCGGCCTTCCGATGAACCCGCTGCCGACCCGCAATTCCCAGCTCGCCTTGCGCCGGGCCGATTACCAATCGGTGCCCGAGATGCTGGACTATGCGGCGCACGGCGAGACCGGGATCACCTTTTATAATGTCAGGGGCGAGATTCTTTCGGCCCTCGCCTGGCGTGAGGTTCGCGAGCGGGCCCAGGTCACGGCCCGCCGGCTGATCGGCGCGGGCTTTGCCGTGGGCGATCGGATCCTGCTCACCGCCGACACCTGGCCCGGTTTCTTCGACGTCTTCTTCGGCGCCCAGTATGCCGGCCTGCTGCCGGTGCCGGTGTCGATCCCGGTCGGGATCGGCGGCAAGGAGGCCTATCTCGACCAATTGCGCCGCCAGCTCGCCGCGTCCGGTGCGGTGGCGGCGATCGGCGTCGATGATCTCGCCGGATTCCTGAGCGACGCCGCTCGGGAATTCCCCGACGTCCGCCTGCAGGGCGGCCTGGCCGCGATCGACGCGCTGCCGGAGAAGCCGGTCGATCTCCGGCCGCTCGGACCAGCCGACCTCTGCTACATCCAGTTCTCGTCGGGCAGCACGCGCCATCCGCATGGCGTGCAGATCACGCAGAGCGCCCTGATGGCCAACCTGGCCGGCATGACGGGGCCGGCCGGCCTCGACGTGGTGCCGGGCGATCGCGCCGTGAGCTGGCTGCCGCTCTATCATGACATGGGCCTGATCGGCTTCACGATGGCGCCGCTTTCGAGCCAGCTCTCGATCGACTATCTGACGCCGCGTGACTTCGCGCGCCGGCCGACGCAGTGGCTCAACCTGATCTCGCGCAACCGCGGGACCATCGCCTACAGCCCGAGCTTCGGCTACGACCTCGCCACTCGCCGCGCCGCCAACCAGCTGCCGACCGACCTCGACCTCTCGAGCTGGCGCCACGCCGGAATCGGCGGCGACATGATCCGTCCCGACGTGCTCGACCGCTTCGCGCAGACGTTCGAGCGGGTGGGCTTCGATCGCAAGGCCTTCATCCCGAGCTACGGCATGGCCGAAGTCTGCCTCGCCATCACGTTTTGCCCGCACGGCACCGGCGTGCGCACCGACGCCATCGACCGTGCCGTGCTCGCCGCCGAGCAGCGCGCCGTGCCGGCCACCGATCCGACGGACGAGCGGCGCGCCCGCCGCTTCGTGCTGTGCGGCGAGGTGCTGCCCGGCCATCGCCTGGAAGTGCGCGGCACGGACGGCAAGGTGCTGGCCGACCGCGACGTCGGACGCATCTTCGTCAAGGGGCCGAGCGTCATGCCGGGCTATTTCGACGAGCCCGAGGCCACGCGCGAAGTGCTGTCGGACGACGGTTGGCTGGATACCGGCGATCTCGGCTACACGCTGGCCGGCGACGTCGTCGTCACCGGCCGCGCCAAGGACCTGATCATCGTCAACGGCCGCAACGTCTGGCCGCAGGACATCGAATGGGCGATCGAGGCCCGCAAGGTCGTGAAGAACGGCGATTCGGCCGCCTTCTCCGTCGATACGGTCGACGGCGAGCGGGTCGTCGTGGCGGTGCTGGCGCGCGTGTCCGGCGAGGAGGCGCGCCAGGCGCTGGCGCGGGATGTGGCGGGCGCCGTGCGCGAGGCGATCGCGGTCGATTGCGACGTCGTCCTGGTGCCGCCGACCCTGGGCCTGCCGACGACCTCGTCGGGCAAGCTGTCGCGCGCGCGCACCAAGGCCAACTATCTAGCCGGCCTCTACGCGCCCAAGACCGAAGCGGCCTGAGGCGGGCGACATGAAGAGGGGGCCGTGAGCAAGCTGGTCGCTGTCACCGGCGCCACGGGCTTCGTCGGACCGCATCTCGTTGCCGCCCTGGCGCGTCACGGCTGGAAGATCCGTGTGCTGGTCCGTCGCTGGTCGCCGTTGCCCTCGCTGGCCGGCGTCGAGGCCGAGCTGGTGCTGGGCGACGTCTTGGACGAAGCAGCGCTTCGCCGGCTGGTCGACGGCGCCGACGCGGTCATCCATGCCGCCGGTCTCATCAAGGCGCGCCGGCCTGCCGACTTCATGGCGGTCAATCGCGACGGCACGGCGCTCGCCTCCGCGCTCGCCGCCGACGCTCGCTTCGTCCTGCTGTCGTCGCTGGCCGCCGGCGAACCGCTGCTTTCGCCCTATGGCGCGAGCAAGCGCGCCGCCGAGGAAGTCATTGTCCGCCGCGCCGGGCCCTGGCTCGCAGTGCGCGCGCCGGCGGTCTATGGACCGGGCGATCGCGAGACCCTCGCCTATTTCCGCGCCGTTGCCCGCGGCTTTGCTCCGCGGCCGAGCCTGCCCGACGCGCGACTGTCGCTGATCCATGTGGCGGATTTAGCCGAAGCCCTCGCGCTGGCAGTCGAGCGGCCGCCTCCGCCGTCGGTCTACGAGGTCGATGATGGTCGGGAAGGGGGCTACGGCTATGGCGACCTGCAAGCCGCCGCCGAAGCGGCCTTCGGCCGGACCGCCCTGTCGCTGCCGGTCCCGCGGATCGTCATGGACGGCATCGCCAGAGTGAACGCTCTCGGCCAGGCGTTGGGCGGTCCGGTGCAAATCCTCACGCCTGGCAAGGTAAATGAGATTTTCCATAGCGACTGGGCCGTCCGCGACCGGCGGCTGGCGGCAGCGATTGGCTTCCGGTCACGCTATGACCTGACCGCCGGATTTCGCGACACGATCTTGTGGTATCGCCGCCATGGATGGCTCTGAAGCTTGTGAAACACTGCGTAACAAATTGTTATTTCACAAGGATTCGGCCTTTCTGTCACAACTGTCCTGCCCGACCCCCGGGACCGGAGAGATGCTCTTGCGCACTGCCCATCAATTGACCGTCGAAAACGACGGCATCGTCGACACCATCGCCCTGACCGGCGGAACGTCGCGCGCGCATGTGATTCGCGAGATCTGTTCTCACCTGGAGCCCTATCAGGTCGGCGAGAAGCCCATCACCGGCGAGACTGTGATCGCCAAGGACCTGACCATCGATTCGCTGGCGATCATGGACATGGTCATGGAGCTCGAGGACCGCTTCGACGTTTCGATCCCCATGAGCGTCATCGCCGAGATCCACACGGTCGACCAGCTCGCCGACACGATTCAGGACCTGCGCGCCGCTCGAGGCTAGGCGAGGCTAAGCACCATGGGCCTGTTCGACCGCCATGCCGGCTTGCTCGAGGCCTATCGCGACGTCCGCACCACCGGGCTCGATCCGTTCCAGATCCGCATGGAGCGGGTGCTGTCGCCGACCGAGGCGATCATCAACGGCAAGCCGACCCTGCTGGTTGGCACCAACAACTATTTCGGCCTGACCTTCGATCCGTCCTGCATGGAAGCCGCCATCGAGGCGATCCGTGCCGAGGGCACCGGCACGACCGGCTCGCGCATCGCCAACGGCAGCTATACCGAGCATGTGGCGCTGGAGCAGGAGATCGCGGCATTCTACGGCAAGAAGCACTGCATGGTGTTCACGACCGGCTACCAGGCCAATCTGGGCGTGATCTCCACCCTGGCCGACCAGGGCGACTTCCTGCTGATCGACGCCGACAGCCACGCCTCGATCTACGACGCCTGCAAGATGACGCGGGCCGAGGTCGTCCGCTTCAAGCACAACGACCCGTCGAGCCTGGAGGCCCGCCTGCGCCGTCTCAGCGGCAAGGAGGGGGGCGACAACCCCGGCAACCGGGTGGTGGTGCTGGAGGGCATCTACTCGATGCTGGGCGACAGCGCCCCGCTCAAGGAATTCATCGAGGTCTGCAAGCAATACGGTGCCTACGTGCTGGTCGATGAGGCCCATTCGCTGGGCGCGCTGGGCGACCACGGCCGCGGCCTCTGCGAGGCGGTGGGCGTGCTGGACGACTGCCATTTCATCGTCGGCACCTTCTCCAAGACCCTGGGCGCCATCGGCGGCTACTGCGTGTCGGACGATCCCGACTTCGACATCCTGCGCGTCACCGTGCGCTCCTACATGTTCACGGCCTCGCTGCCGCCCTCGATCGTGGCCTCCGTCCGCCAGGCGCTGCGCGTGGTAAAAGCCAAGCCCGAGCTGCGCAAGCAGCTCTGGGACAATGTCTCGACGCTCTATGACGGGCTCAAGGAGCAGGGCTTCACCCTCGGTCCCGAGCACGGCCCGGTGGTGGGCGTCCACCTGCCGGACCGCATGACCGCCATCGGCTTCTGGCGCGCCATGCTGGAGGCCGGCATCTACGTCAACGTCGCCGTGCCGCCGGCCACGCCCAACGGCGTCTCGCTGCTGCGCTGCTCGCTCTGCGCCGTCCACACGCGCGAGCAGCTCGAGCACATGGTCGAGGTCATGACCGGCATCGGCCGCCAGATGGGTGTCCTTCCCCCGCCGAAGCTGCGCGCCGCCAGCGGCCGATAAGGTCGGCGCTACCGCTGCTTCGAAGCGGAATTGGTTTCCTCGGTGAGCGGGCCGGCGCAGTAATTCCGGCCGAGAAAATCCAGGAATTGCCGGTCCTGGGCGTCCCGCGCATGCGCGAGGGCGCGTTCGACGGCCGGGCACTCGAAGGGGCGCCACTCGGCGCCGCCGCCCAAAGGATGGAACAGCGCGCCTTGCCGGCCGGAGCGAAAGTAGGTGTAGAAGGCAAGCGGTATGCGCGACCAGTCGTAGCTCGGCATCACGCCGTCGCGGACGTATTCCTCGCCCACGCCAAACTTGAAAATAATGCGGCCCGCCACGGGCTCCGGTCGCCTGGAAGGCCACGGCGCCGGCAGCGTGGCGGCATCGACGATGCCGGGCCTGAGCTCACGATCGATGAAGCGGCCGAACAGCCAGAGATCGACGTTGAAGGACAAGGCGCTCGCGGCAACGATGGCAGCGAACAGGATCAAGGGCCGTTCGGCGCGCCGCAGCCACGCCGCCGGCGCGGGCAAGGCGAGGACCAGCGCCAGCGCCATTGCGTAGAGGCCCGTGTGGCGTGTCCAGGTGCTCGTCTTCAGGCTCGTACCGGTCGCGGCGCACCATAGTCCGAACGCCGCGATTGCCAGCGTGGCGAGCGGCAAGTACCGCCAACGCAGCCGCAAGGTGTCAGCGCCCGGCACCAGCAGCAAAAACCATAAGACCGCAATCATCGGAAAATACATCAGTGTCCGCAGCATCCAGACGGGACTGAGGTAGGCGAAGCGGTTGGCCTCCTGGGCCGCGCCGTCCGTCGGATTGGTCGGCGGCAGCCAGCGCGCCGCCGCCAGGTAGAACGCCAGCAGCGCCACCGAGAGCACGGCGACCGCGATCAGGCTCCGCGTCGGCAGGCGCTGGCCGAACAGGGGCAGCGCGAGGCCGGCGGCAACGAAGAGCAGACCCATCAAGGCGAGTGAGGGATGGCTGAACGCCATGACGGGCCCCAGCAGCAGCGTGGCCAGCACGACACCCGCGGTCGAGCGGGCCGGATCGCTCACCAACGCCAGCCAGATCAGCCACACGCCGACGCCGAAGATCAATTCGGTCGGGAAATAAATCATCGCCAGGGCGAGCGCCAGGTAAAGCCGCGAGAACAGCCGATCGCGCTCGACGGCCCGCAGCGCCAGCCACAGGACGAGCGGGACGGCGAAATAAAGCACGTGCGCCACCGTCAAATAGGCGCCGGCATCGAGGTCGAAGGCGGCGCGCGCCAGCCAGGCCGGCCCGTGCATCGCGAAGACCGCGACGGCGCGGCTCGCGATCTGGCTGGCATAGAGATCCCACAGGCTGCCGAACCAGCCGGACGAGAGGATCACGGCGCCGTCGTCGTGCATCAGGCAACGCGTCCAGGTCCCCAGCCCGGCGGTCAGCAGGAACGCCGCGAGGAGCGCCTTGTCGCTCCGATCCAGGAGGCGGCCTTCGACACTCGGTATGCGCCACCGGTTCTCTGGACGCGCGTCCTCGAGCGGCTGCCTTAACAGGGTCACAACCATGACTATAGGGAGCTTTGGCGCCCGCCGGGCGCCAGTGAGCACCTGCACAGCCGCTTTCACACAGTTGTCACAACAAGCGATCGTGGCCGGGTGTAGCGTTTTCGGCGGGTGGACTAAAATGGGAACCGTTACCGATTGGGATGGATTTGTCCTGCTCTGGATCAACCAGCCAGCGGGCCGAAACGGCGTTGTCGACAAGCTGATCTACGACATAGCCGATGCGCAGCTGCTGAAAGGCGGCGTCTTCCTGGCCGTGTACTGGTGGCTTTGGTTCGACCGGAAAGGGCAGTGGCGGCGCGACGTCGTTGTCGCGATGGTTGCAGCGATCGTCACCGCCATCCTGTCTCGTCTCTTGCAGGTCGGGTTGCCATTCCATCAACGACCGCTGCATTCACCGGGCATTGGCATCCATGTGCCCCTCGCCGTCGATCCCGAGACGCTGAATGCCTTCAGCTCCTTCCCCAGCGATCACGCGATGCTGTTCTTTGCCCTGTGTGTTCCCCTCTGGAATCGCTCGCGATGGCTTGGTGCAGCGGCGATGCTCTGGACCGTGCTCGTGATCTGCCTGCCCAGAATATATCTCGGATACCATCATCCGAGCGACGTGCTGGGCGGCGCTGTTCTCGGCGTTTTCTTCATGCTGGTGCTCAGTGCGCTGGTGGCGCGCACGAGCTTCCCCGATCGCGCCGTCCATTTTGCGACCTTCCACCCCGCCGCGTTCTATCCCCTGGCGTTCGTTCTGTCCTTTGAGCTTGCCATGCTTTTCGCCGACGTGCGGCATCTGCTTCTCGACGCCATGGGCCTGGGCAAGATGCTGATCGCCTGAGCCAAGCACTGCAATTCGTCCCCTCGTCATCCGTGCCGGACTGGGCGATAAAGGCGCGCCATGTTCACGCTGGCACATCTTTCCGATCCGCATCTGCCGATGCCGCAGGCGCGCGCCATCGATCTCGTCGGCAAGCGCGCGACGGGCTACCTCAACTGGTGGCGGCACCGTGTGCACCTGCACGTGCCCGAGGCGCTGGCCGGCATCGTGGCCGACATCAAGGCCGAGCAGCCCGACCACATTGCGCTGACCGGCGACCTGGTGAACATCTCGCTGCCCACCGAGTTCACGCGCGCCGCCCAATGGCTGGCCGCACTGGGCGGACCGCACGACGTGACCGTCATTCCCGGCAATCACGACGTCTATGTCGCCACGGCGTGGCCCGAGAGCCTCGGCCTGTGGGGCGCCTACATCGCGGGCGACGGCCAGCCGCCGGCGAGCGGCTTCGACGTCTTCCCGACCTTGCGGCGGCGCGGGCTGGTGGCGCTGGTCGGCCTGTCGAGCGGCGTGCCCAAGCCGCCTTTGTTCGCCACCGGCACCTTGGGCGAGGCGCAGATCGCCGCGGCCGAGCGCCTGCTGGCCGATCTCGGGCGCGAGGGCCTGTGTCGCATCGTGCTGATCCATCATCCGCCGCTCACCACCGAGAAGCACTTCAAGCGCCTGACCGACGCCGCCGCCTTCCAGGCGATGATCCGCCGCGCGGGCTGCGAGCTCATCCTGCACGGCCACAATCACCGGAGCGAGGTGGCGCGCATCGCCGGGCCGGACGGGCCGGTGCCCGTGATCGGCGTCACCTCGGCCTCGGCGGCGCCCGGCAGCAAGTACGGCCGCGCGCGCTACCACTTGATTCACATCGAGCGCGAGAACGAGGGCTGGCGGATCGGCGTCGAATTGCGCGCCCTGCGCAAGGACGGCGCGGGCTGCGAGCCCGATGGCGACCTCGTGTTCCACAGCGGCCGGGCGCTCGCCGTGGTAGCTTGAGGCAATGGCCTCTCCTGACATCGTCGTGTCGCCGGTCGACGGCAAATCCGACCTCAAAGCCTTCATCGCCCTGCCCAAGCGGCTTTATGCCGGCCACAAGGGCTACATCGCCCACCTGAACGTCGAGCGGCAGGAAGCCTTCTCTCCCAAGAAGAACCCGCTGTTCGGCCATGTCGAGGTGCAGTTCTTCCTGGCGCGCCGCGCCGGCCGCGTGGTCGGCCGCATCACCGCCCAGATCGATCGCGCCTATCTCGAGCGCTATGCCGACGCCACCGGCCATTTCGGCTGTCTGGCGGCCGAGGACGACCCGGCGATCTTCGCCGCCCTGTTCGCCGCCGCCGAGGACTGGCTGCGCTCCAAAGGCATGAAACGGGCGACCGGCCCGTTCAGCCTGTCGGTCAACGAGGAGGTCGGCCTGCTGGTCTGGGGCTTCGACAGCCGCTCGGTGCTGCTGGTGCCTTACGATCCGCCCTATGCCGGCGGCCGGGTCGAAGGCTGCGGCTACGCCAAGATCAAGGATCTCTTCTCCTACGACTACGACGTCCAGAACGCGCCCGAGACGATCGGCGCCAAGCTGATGGCGCGCGCCGGCATGGCCGGCCGGGTCAAGGTGCGCACCGCCAACATGAAGATGTTCGACGCCGAGGTCCGCACCCTGGTCGGCATCTTCAACGATGCCTGGAGCGACAATTGGGGCTTCGTGCCCTTCACCCAGGCCGAGATCGACCATGCCTCCAAAGCGTTCGGGCCGGTGATCGTGCCCGACCTCGCGGTGTTCGTGGAGGTCGACGACGAGGCGGTGGCCTTCATCGTGGCGCTTACCAACCTCAACGAGGCGGTGGACGGCTTCAATGGCAAGCTGGACCCGATCAACCTCGCCAAGCTGCTGTGGCGGCTCAAGATCGCGGGCGTCGGCAGCACGCGGGTGCCGCTGATGGGCGTCAAGAAGAAGTTCCGCAACCATCCGCTGATGGGCGCCGGCCTCGCCATGATGGCGATCGACCAGCTCCGGCAGAACGGCAAGCGACTGGGCAAGACCAGCGCCGAGCTGGGCTGGATCCTCGAGGACAACAAGGCGACCAACAACATCATCCGTTCGGTCGGCGGGGTGCACTACAAGACCCATCGCGTCTACGCGAAGGCCCTCGGCTGACAACCGGATGAACGCCCCGCCATCGCCCCCACCGTCGCCCGTCCTCGCGCGGCCGCACTCCGCTTTCGCCCCCTTCACCAACCGCGCCTTCCGCCTGCTGTGGACGGCCAACGTCCTGTCCAACGTCGGCGGCTGGATGCAGACCACGGGGGCGGCGTGGGAGATGACCAGCCTGACGCCTGAACCGATCTTCGTGGCCCTGCTGGCGGCGGCCGGCACCTTGCCGATGTTCCTGTTCTGCTTCCTGGCCGGCATCCTGGCCGACCGCTTCGACCGCCGGCGCTACATCATCGTCTGCCAGGTCTGGATGATGGGCGTGGCCGCGACCTTGGCGGTGCTGGCCTGGCTCGGCCAGCTCACCCACTGGAACCTGCTGGCGCTGGCCTTCTGCATGGGCCTGGGCAACGCCATGAACGCGCCGGCCTGGCACGCCGTGGTGCCCGAGATCGTCTCGGGCCCGCTGCTGCGGCCGGCCATTGCGCTCAACAGCGCGGGCTTCAACCTCGCCCGCACCGTGGGGCCGGTGCTCGGCCAGATCCTGCTCGGCCTGGTCGGCGTCTTCCTGCTCTTCGCCATCAACGCCTGCACCTACACCGGCGTCATCTTCGCCATGGCGCGCTGGAAGCGATCGGCCGAGGCGCGGGCGGCCCAGCGCCGCGAAAGCTTCCTCGGAGCGGCGCGCACCGGCATCGCCTTCGTGCAAGGCTCGGGCGAGCTCAAGGCGGTGTTCGCCCGCGGCCTCTGCTTCTTCGTGCCGGGCATCGCCATCAGCACCCTGCTGCCGGTGATCGGCCGCTTCGAGCTCGGCCTCGACGAATTCTCCTTCGGCGTCCTCTACGCGGTGTTTGGCGTCGGCGCGGTGGCGGGCGCCATCCTGATGTCGACCGTCAACCGCCTGCTCGGCCCCGATCGGGCCAACATCTGGGCGATGGGCCTGCAGGCGGCGGCGACGCTGATCGCGGCGCTCGCCATGACGCCCACCGTCGTCGGTGGTTGCATCGCCGTCGTGGGGGCCTGCTGGATCACCGTGATGGCCAACAACGGCACCGCCGTGCAGATGATCCTCCCCAACTTCATGCGGGCAAGAGGCATGGCGGTACACCAGATGGTGTTTTTTGGCGCCATGGTCGTGGGCTCGCTGTTCTGGGGGAAGATCGCCACCCAGTTCGGCACGCAGGCTTCGCTGATCGCCTCGGCCGCGGCGCTCGTGCCCTTCACGGTGCTCGCCGCGTCGATCCGCTTGCCCGGTTCGCCGCTGCCGCGCGCCTGACACTCTTATGTGTTTTTTTGAACACAAGACGCCAAAGAATTTTCCAAGCAGGAAAGAATCCGCTTGTAACCGCGTCGATTAGTTGTATTTACGATTTCAAGACGCCCAACGCACGTGCCGCTGGCCCTTAGTGGTTACGCAACGACGGAAAGTGTTCTTTTTGGCAGCGCCGGCTTCGAGCCGGGTCCGGGAAGGAGCTTCTGATATGTTTGCTTACCGCGCGGGGCGTTGCCCCCGCTATTATGTCATTTGCCCGGTCAATTTCGACCGGGCCTCGTTCGACCTCCCGCTCCTGCGGACAGAGACCCCGTCGAGTATCGGCTGACGCACGCTGCCTGTTTGGCACCGTACGTCCCGTTCGACGCTTCCACCGAACCAGCCTTTTGACCTGATTGACGGGGAACCCCCCAGCGATGACCGAGCGTATTTTTCGTTATCTCCGAGAGCAGCAGCCCGAGACGCCGTGCCTGGTGGTCGATCTCGACGTGGTCGAGAACAACTTCCGGCGTATGCGCGAGCTCCTGCCGGCGGCCCACATCTTCTACGCCGTGAAGGCCAACCCGGCGGCGCAGATCCTGACGCGCCTGTCGGGCCTCGGCTCGAAGTTCGACACCGCGAGCCGCGGCGAGATCGAACTCGTGCAGGCGACCGGCGTCGCCGTCGACCGCATCTCCTTCGGCAACACCATCAAGAAGGAGAAGGACATCGCCTGGGCCTACCAGCAGGGCGTGCGCCTGTTCGCCTTCGACAGCGAGGCCGAGCTGCAGAAGCTCAGCCGCGCCGCGCCGGGCGCCCGCGTGTTCTGCCGCGTGCTGGTCGATTGCGGCGGCGCCGAGTGGCCGCTCAGCAAGAAGTTCGGCTGCGCGCCGGAGATGGCCAAGGACCTGCTGCGCAAGGCCAAGGAGTGGGGGCTCGATGCCTACGGCATCTCCTTCCATGTCGGCAGCCAGCAGACCGACCTCGAGCAGTGGGACAAGGCGCTGGGCCAGGTCTCGCAGATGTTCTTCGCGCTCGCCGAAGAGGGCGTTGACCTGCGCATGGTCAACCTGGGCGGCGGTTTCCCGGCGCGCTATCGCGCCGAGGTCAACTCCATCGAGGCCTACTGCGAGGCGGTCGGCCGCGCGCTGGTGCGTCACTTCGGCAACCGCATGCCCGAGGTCATCATCGAGCCCGGCCGCTCCATGGTGGGCGACGCGGGCGTTATCCAGAGCGAGGTCGTGCTGGTCTCGCGCAAGGCGGCCAACGACCGCAAGCGCTGGGTCTATCTCGACATCGGCAAATTCTCGGGGCTGGCCGAGACCATGGGCGAGAGCATCAAGTACCGCCTGCGCACCGGCCGCGACGGCACGCGCGTCGGGCCGGTGGTGCTGGCCGGCCCGACCTGCGACTCGGCCGACATCCTCTACGAGAAGACCGAGTACAAGCTGCCGCTGTCGCTGAAGCCCGGCGACAAGGTCGAGATCCTGTCGACCGGCGCCTACACGACGACCTACTCGTCGGTCGCCTTCAACGGCTTCGCGCCGCTCAAGGCGATCTGCATCTAAGCCCTCGTTTCCATCGCGGAACGAACCGACGGGGCCTTGAGAAAGGCCCCGTCGCCGTTTATCGACCACCATCAGGCAAAGCGGGGACGCTGAAATGGCGAAGAAAGTCGCGCGCAAGTCGAAGAAGGCTTCCAGGAAGCTGATCTCTTTCTCCGGGCGCATGGTCATGATCGGCTTCGGCTCGATCGGCCAGGGCGTGCTGCCGCTGATCTTCCGGCACATCGACATCAAGCCGGAGCAGATCACGGTGATCTCGGCCGAGGATCGCGGCGGGCTGAAGGAGCTGAAGAAATTCGGTGTCACCTTCATCAGGAAGCGGCTGACGCGCGAGAACTTCCGCGCAACCCTGGAGCGCCGCCTGGCCAAGGGCGACTTCCTGGTCAACCTGTCGGTCGAAGTCGCCTCGACGGCGCTGGTCGAGCTCTGCCAGGAAAAGGGCGCGCTCTACCTCGACACCTGCATCGAGCCGTGGCCGGGCGGCTACACCGATCCCAGCCTGTCGGTGTCGCTGCGTTCCAACTATGCGCTGCGCGAGAACATGCTGAAGCTTGCGCCCAAGTACCCGGGCGGCCCGACGGCGGTGATCGCGCACGGCGCCAATCCGGGCCTGGTCTCGCACTTCGTCAAGAAGGCGCTGGTCAATCTTGCCAAGGACACCGGCATGGGCGTCGTGAAGCCGACGACCCGCGAGGGCTGGGGCGAGCTCGCCCGCGACCTCGGCGTCAAGGTGATCCACATCGCCGAGCGCGACACCCAGGTCTCCAGGAAGCCCAAGAAGGTCGGCGAGTTCGTCAACACCTGGTCGATCGACGGCTTCGTCTCGGAGGGCAGCCAGCCCGCCGAGATGGGCTGGGGCACGCACGAGAAGGCCCTGCCGTCCGACGGCGCGCGCCACGAGTTCGGCTGCGGCGCCGCGATCTATCTCGATCGGCCGGGGCTGGTGACGCGCGTGCGCACCTGGACGCCGATCGAGGGACCGTTCCACGGCTTCATCATCACCCACAACGAGTCGATCTCGATGGCCGACTATTTCACGCTGCGCCAGGGCGACGACGTCGTCTACCGACCGACCGTGCACTACGCCTACCATCCCTGCGACCAGGCGATCATGTCGATGCACGAATGCGCCGGCAAGAACCTGCACCAGCAGAAGCGCCAGCGCCTGATCGTCGACGAGATCACCGAGGGCCGCGACGAGCTCGGCGTGCTGCTGATGGGCCACAAGAAGGGCGCCTACTGGTACGGCTCGCAGCTCGACATCGACGAGGCGCGCGAACTCACGCCCTACAACAACGCGACCTCGATCCAGGTCTGCGCGCCCGTCCTGTCGGGCATCGTCTGGGCGCTCGAGAATCCCGAGCGCGGCATCGTCGAGGCCGACGAGATGGACTTCGACCGCAACCTCGCGATCTGCATGCCCTATCTCGGGCCGGTGGTCGGCAAGTACAGCGACTGGACGCCGTTGCAGGACCGCGGCGGGCTGTTCCCCGAGGATCTCGACAAGTCCGACCCCTGGCAGTTCAAGAACTTCCGCGTGGTTTAGCGAGCTATCGAACAGGGCGGCGGGGGAGCGCCTAAGCTGCATGCAGGCACGAACGCTCAAGCTCTACATCGACTACAAGAGCCCCTACGCCTATCTGGCCAAGGACCCGGCGTACCGGCTGGAACGTGACACCGGCGTCGAGATCGACTGGCTGCCGTACATCCTGGACATCCCGGCCTATCTGGGGAGCGCCCAGGTCGACGCCGAGGGCCGCGTGCTCGAGCAGAACCGCAACGCCCACCAATGGCGCCGCGTCAAGTACAGCTACATGGATGTGCGCCGAGAGGCGAACCGGGTCGGGCTCACCATCCGCGGCACGCAGAAGATCTGGGACTCCTCGCTGGCCGGCATTGGACTGCTCCATGCCAAGCGGCAGGGCGTCTACCGCGCCTACAACGACGAGGTCTTTGAGCGGTTCTGGAAGCGCGAGCTGGATATCGAGAACCCCTCGGCACTCGAGGATGTGCTGAAGCGCGCGGGCGCCGATGTCTCCGGCTTCGACGCGTTCCTGGAGGGCGAAGGCCGGCGCGAGCTGAAGGCCGTGCAGGAAGCGGCCGAGGCCAGGGGCGTTTTCGGCGTCCCGAGCTTCCTGTTGCCGGAAGGCGATCTGTACTGGGGCCGTGAGCATCTGCCGCGTATCCGCGAGATCCTGGCCGTCCAGTAAGCTGGAATGGATTTTACCGGGCTCTAGAAGATGCAGTCCGCCCGGGTGGCCGGCTGAATGGGATCGGCCGGCATGTCGAGACGGCAGTGATAGTCGAACGCGGCGCGAAACGGCGCGGCGATGCGCGCCTTTGCCTGGATGGGAAGCACGAAGCGCGTGCCGCGACGGTCGATCTGCTGGCGGCCATAGTCGATGTTCGTGCCGTCGGGGAAATAGGCCCCGAAGATGGAGTGTCCGGCCGAGGAGGTGAACTCCACGATCAGGATGGCGCCGTCGATGCATTCGAAGCGCGGTCCGCTGCGCAGGACACCGGTTTCCGTGGTTTTCCCCGAAGGTCCGGAGATCGTCCAACGCGAGGTCGTGGACGTCTGCGAGGACTCCGCCTTCAAGGTGCCGCAGGTCAACGCGTTGGGGCCCTGGGCGCTCACCGCCTGGCCATGCGCCGGCGCCGCGAGGGCTGCCGTCAGCAGCAGCAGCAAGCCTGTTCTTTTCATTTGGGTCGTTCGCACAAGTGCAGGCTCTCCTTTACAACGCCACGACAACCGCAACGCTGACGCCGCCCCATCGGATTTGAACTGCATCGGGGGGCGGGTCAATCTTGGGCGCTTCGGCCGGAAGGGAGAGGGCGAGAGGTGGGCGAAAGAGGGCGGATGAGCCGGCGCGGGCTGCTGCAGGCCTCGCTGCTGGGCAGCGGCATGTTGGCAGCCTGTTCGACGGCGCCCGGCGGATCGTCCTTCGAGACCGGCCCGCCGCTCGTGCCGATCCGCGCACGGACGGACCGCATCTTCGACATCGCCGTCTGCCTGCGCCCGTTTCGTCCCGCCGGGCCGCGCGTGGACACGGAGCGCCTGGGCGACACCCTGGTCGTGCACAATTACGGCCACGGTGGCAGCGGCTGGTCGCTCTCCTGGGGCTCCAGTGCGCGCGCGGTGCGCCTGGCCATGCAGGCCAGCCCCGGCGAGGTGGCGGTGATCGGCTGCGGGGTGCTGGGGCTCACCTCGGCGATCCTGGCGCAGCGTGCCGGCGCGCGGGTGACGATCTACGCCCGCGAGCAATTGCCGCTCACGACATCGGCCCGCGCCACCGGCGAATGGACGCCCGACTCGCGCATCGCCCTTGCCGACACCGCGGCACCGGGCTTCGCGGCGGTGTGGGAGGAGATGGCGCGCACGGCCTTCAAGGCCCACCGGGACTATCTCGGCCTGCCGGGCACGCCGGTGGAATGGATCGACCACTATTCGGTGGCCGGCGAGACTCCGCCGAGCGACGGCGGCGGCGCGCCGCCAAGCCTGGCGTTCGCCGAGTACAGCAAAAGCATCGCCGACCTTACGCCGAAATGGCGGCGGGTGCCGGCCGGCGCAACGCCGTTCAGGGCGGCGTCCGTCGCGCGCAGCGAGATCATGATCTTCAATATCGCCGACTACGGCCATACCCTGTTGAACGACTTCTTCATCGCCGGCGGCCAGTTCCGGCAGGCCGCGTTCCAGGCGCCCGGGCAGATCGCCGCCTTGGGCAAGAAGGTGGCGATCAACTGCACGGGCTACGGCGCACGGGCGCTGTGGAAGGACGAGACGCTCACCCCCGTGCGCGGCCAGATCGCGCGGCTGATCCCGCAGCCCGACGTGCGCTACGGGCTGACCTATCGCCAGGTCATCGCCGTGCCGCGCCGCGACGGCATCGTCGTTCAGTCCTTCGAGGGCGGCGACATGAAGGGTTACGGCGACACCAACGAGGCGCCCGACCGCGCCGAGGCGGAGCAGGCGGTGACGACCCTGGCCGAGCTGTTCCAGCCGGCGCGCCCGCGCAGCTGACGGAAGCCCACTCTTGCGCTATCTCGTCATCACCTGAAGGAGAGAACGGATGTCAGCCATCGCCACCATCGCCATGCAATTCTTCGACGCCTGCGAAAAGGGCAAGGGTTGGGAGGCGTGCAAGTCCTACTGCAAGCCCGACGCCACGTTTTCCGCTCAAGCCGAGCCGTTAGCCGAGGTCCGCACGCTCCAGCAATACGCCGACTGGATGCAGGGATTGATGAAAATGATGCCCGACGGCCGCTACGACCTCAAGTCGTTCGCCACGGATGCCGAACGAAACAACGTAACGGCCTACGCCGTGTTCTCCGGCACCCATACCGGACAGGGCGGTCCGCCGCCGACCGGCAAGAGCACCCGGTCGGACTACGTCTATACGATGGAGTTCGACGGCGACAAGATCCGGCACATGACCAAGATCTGGAATGCCGGTTGGGCGCTGAAGGAACTGGGTTGGTGAAGGCCTCAACCCCGCTTCAGGCGAGGTAGGTCGCCGACACGCCGCCGTCGACGGTGAGCGTGTGGCCGTTGACGTAGGCGGCGGCCGGCGACGCGAGGAAGACCGCGGCGCCCGCGATCTCCCACGGCTCGGCCCAGCGCTTGGCCGGGCAGCGTTCGCTCAGGCGCTCGCCGGCCGGCGTGGCGATCATGGGGGCATTGGTCTCGGTGGCGAAGAAGCCGGGCGACAGCGCGTTGGAGGTGATGCCGGTGGCCCCAAGCTCGGCCGCGAGCGCACGCGCCAGCGCCGACAGGCCGCCCTTGGCGGCGATATAGGACGACGCTCCGGGCACGGCGAGGTTGCCCACGATCGAGGTCACCAGAATCAGGCGCCCCCAGCCGCGTTCGATCATGCCGGGCACCACCAGCCGGACCAGGGCGTGAGCCGCCGTGAGGTCGACGTCGATCAGGCGGGCGAAGGCCTCGGGCTCGATCTCGGCGAACGGCCGACGATCGCGCTCGCCGACATTGTGCACCAGGATGTCGATCGGCCCGGCGCGGCTCACTTCCACCTGCATCGCGGCACGGTCGGCCATGTCGAAGCAGAAGGCGTCGGCGGCGTGGCCGGCGGCGGCGAGCTCGCCGAGACGGGGCGCCAGCCGCTCGTGCGAACGGCCGTGCAGCAGCACCTTGGCGCCGGCCTCGGCCAGGCCTTTGGCGATCTCCCAGCCCAGGCCGCGGCCCGAGCCCGTGATCAGGGCGGTGCGGCCGTCGAGCCTGAAGCGGTCGGGAAAGGTCGACATGGGGCGGGACATTCGTCTATTGCGGCAGCCCGAGTTAGCTTCGTATTGGCAAATGCTGCAACTGCCGAAAGTCATTGGCCATCGCGGGGCGGCCGCATATGCCCCGGAAAACACGCTGGCCTCCTTCCGCGAGGCCCGCCGGCGCGGCGCCACCTGGGTCGAGACCGACGTCGTGCTGACCGCCGACGGCGTGCCCATCCTGATGCACGACGCTTCGCTGAAGCGCACCACGGGCATCGACCGGCTGGTGGCCGAGACGCGCCGCGCCGACCTGCCATCCGACGTGCCGACCTTCGAGGAGGCGATCGCCTGCTGGGGCGAATTGGGGCTGGGCTGCAACGTCGAGATCAAGCCCACGGAAGGTCGCGAGGCCGAGACCGCACGCGTGGCGGTCGCGACCCTGCGGCGCTGCTGGCCGAGCCATCTGCCACAGCCGTTGCTGTCGAGCTTCAAGGACGCCGCGCTGGCCGCCGCTTGCCAAGCCGCGCCGGAGTTCGCCCGTGCGCTCCTGATCGAGCAGGTGGCGGACGATTGGCGCCCGCGCGCCGAAGCCGTGGCGGCGAGCGGGATCAATACCGACGGCAAGCGTCTCACCGCCGTCCGCGCCGTCGAGATCCGCAAGGCGGGCTATGCGCTCGGTGTCTACACGATCAACGATGGCGACGTGGCCAAGGCCTTGGTCGGCATGGGGGTGCAGTGCGTCATCAGCGACGTGCCCGACGTGATCCTGGCGGCGCTCGGCTGATTTGCCGCCAAATTGAGGGGTTGCGTTCTCTACACAGGCTTGGTGGACTATCATCAGACCGCAAAAAAATAGACACATCGCAGTCTTGCGGCCCGTCGATACATCGACGGGGGGTTCTCAGGGAGGTTTGGCAATGATTCGGATTCTTCTATCGTCCGTCGCCGCGGCGGCGGTGCTCGCCAGCGCCTGCGGCGCCCAGGCGCAGACCGAAATCCAGTGGTGGCACGCCATGGGCGGCAAGCTCGGTGAGACGGTCAACGAGATCGCCGAGGGGTTCAACAAGACCCAGACGGACTACAAGCTCGTGCCGGTCTACAAAGGCTCCTACACCGATACCATGACCGCGGTGATCGCTGCCTTCCGCGCCAAGCAGGCGCCGCACCTCGTGCAGGTCTTCGAGGTCGGCACGGCCAGCATGATGGCGGCCAAGGGCGCGATCTATCCGGTCTATCAGCTGATGGCCGATGAAAAGGAGCCGTTCGATCCCAAGGCGTTCATCGGCCCGATCTACGGCTACTATTCGACGACCGACGGCAAGCTGCTCTCGATGCCGTTCAACTCCTCGACGCCGGTTTTCTACTGGAACAAGGAAATGTTCCAGAAGGCAGGCCTCGATCCGAACACTCCGCCCAAGACCTGGGCCGAAGTGGGCGACTTCGCCAAGAAGCTGGTCGCATCGGGCGCCAAATGCGGCCTGACCGCCGAATGGCAGACCTGGATCCTGCTCGAGAACTACGGCGCCTGGCATAACCTGCCGTTCGCCACCGAGCAGAACGGCTTCGGCGGCCTGGGCACCGAGCTCAAGTTCAACGATGAGCCCCGGATCAAGCTGATCGGCATGCTCGCTGACTGGACCAAGGACAAGCGCTTCGTCTATGGCGGCCGCGAGGGCAAGCCGACGGGGCTGATGACATCGGGCGAGTGCGGCATGGAACTCGCCTCGTCGGGCACGGCTTCGCAGCTCTTCGCGTCGCTTAGCCCCGACAAGGTCGGCATCGCGATGATGCCCTACTCGCCGGAAGTGAAGGCCCAGCCGCAGAACTCGATCATCGGCGGCGCCACGCTGTGGGTGCTGCAGGGTCGGCCGAAGGCGGATTACAAGGGTGTCGCCAAGTTCCTGAGCTACGTTTCGAGTCCGGCCGTGCAGGCCAAGTGGCACCAGGAGACGGGATACGTGCCGACGACCCTGGCCGCCGCCAAGCTCACCGAGGATTCGGGCTTCTACAAGACCCATCCGGGCCGCGACGTCGCGGTGAAGGAGCTCACGCTCAACCCGCCGACCGACAACTCCAAGGGCCTGCGGCTCGGCAACTTCGTGCAGATCCGCGACATCGAGGACCAGGAGCTCGAGGCGGTGTGGTCGGGCAAGAAGGACGCCAAGACCGCCCTCGACGACGCGGTCAAGCGCGGCAACGAACTGCTGCGCAAGTTCGAAGCCGCCAACAAGTAGGCTGCTGATTGTCGGCTCTTCCCCCTGAGACGCCCTCTCCGCCCGCGCAAGCGGGGGGAGAGGGAGGGGACCCGCGCGTCAGCGTGGGGAGGGTGAGGTGGGTCATGCGACTGCGCGACTCGCACTCCCTTTGGACCGACCACCACCTCACCCTCCCATTGCTTCGCAATGGGCCCCTCCCTCTCCCCCGCTGCGCGGCGGAGAGGGTGCATGACGAGCGCGACGTCTCCTGACCATGGAAAAGCGCGTCACCTTCAACGAACGCTGGCTGCCCTATCTTCTGGTGGCGCCGCAGATCGTCATCACCCTGGTCTTCTTCTTCTGGCCGTCGGGTCAGGCGATCTGGCAGTCGCTGCTGGTCGAGGACGCCTTCGGCGGCAACTCCAAGTTCGTCTGGTTCGACAACTTCCTGCAGCTCTTCGGCGACCCGGCCTATTACGCCTCGGTACGGGTGACCGTGGTGTTCAGCGCGCTCGTGGCCTCGATCGGGCTGGCGCTGTCGTTGCTGCTGGCGGTGATGGCCGACCGCGTCATCCGCGGCGCCACCGTCTACAAGACCTTCCTGATCTGGCCCTATGCCGTGGCGCCGGCGGTGGCGGGCGTGCTGTGGGGCTTCATGTTCAACCCCTCGGTCGGCGTCGTCTCCTGGATGCTGCAAGGCCTCGGCATCGAGTTCAACTACGTGAGCAACGGCAACCAGGCGCTGCTGCTGGTGGTGATCGCCGCGGTGTGGAACCAGCTCAGCTACAATTTCCTGTTCTTCCTGGCCGGCCTGCAGTCGATCCCCAAGTCGCTGATCGAGGCCGCCGCCATCGACGGCGCCGGACCGGGCCGGCGCTTCTGGGACATCATGTTCCCGCTGCTCTCGCCCACCGGCTTCTTCCTGCTGGTGATCAACATCCTCTACGCCTTCTTCGGCACCTTCGGCGTGATCGATGCACTCACCCGGGGCGGACCGGGCGAGGCCACCAACATCCTGGTCTACAAGGTCTACAACGACGGCTTTCGCGGCCAGGACCTCGGCAGCTCTTCGGCGCAGTCGGTGATCCTGATGATCGTGGTCATCGTGCTCACCTTCGTGCAGTTCCGTTTCATCGAGCGCAGGGTCCATTACTGATGGTCGAGAACCGGCCTTTCCTGACATGGCTCAGCCACGCCATCGTCTTCCTGGGCGTGATCGTCATCGCCTTCCCGATCTGGATGACGTTCGTCGCCTCGACCCACGACCAGGCAACCATGCTGCGTTCGCCCGTGCCCCTGCTGCCTGGCCCGCATTTGATCGACAATTACACGCAGATCCTCACCGTGGGTTTCGGCCGCGGCTACAGCGAGACGCCGATCTGGCTCACGATGACCAACAGCCTGATCATGGCGTTGGGCGTGGCGCTGGGAAAGATCGCGATCTCCATCATCTCGGCCTTCGCCATCGTCTATTTCCGCTTTCCGCTGCGCCTGACCTTCTTCTGGGCGATCTTCGTCACCCTGATGCTGCCGGTCGAGGTGCGCATCGTGCCGACCTACGGCGTGGTCGCCAGTCTCGGCATGCTCGATTCCTATTCGGGCCTGATCATCCCGGTGATCGCCTCGGCCACCGCGACCTTCCTGTTCCGGCAGTTCTTCCTGGGCGTTCCCGACGAACTCGCCGAGGCGGCGCGCGTCGACGGCGCCTCGCCCATGCGTTTCTTCTGGGACATCCTGCTGCCGATGAGCCGCACCACGATCGCCGCCCTGTTCGTCATCCAGTTCATCTACGGCTGGAACCAGTATCTGTGGCCGCTGCTGATCACTACCAAGGAAAGCTTCTACACGGTGGTCATGGCCGTTTCGCGCCAGGCCCACGCGGTCGATGCGGCGCCGAGCTGGAACCTGCTGATGGCCATGGCGATGCTCGCCATGCTGCCGCCGGTACTGGTTGTGGTGTTCATGCAGCGCCTGTTCGTGCGCGGCCTGGTCGAAACCGAGAAGTAGGCGAAACGGAGAAACAGGCCATGGCGCAAGTCCACCTGCGCGGCGTCAGGAAGAGCTACGACAACAAGCTCGAGGTCATCCACGGCATCGACATGGAGATCTCCGACGGCGAGTTCATCGTCATTGTCGGCCCCTCGGGCTGCGGCAAGTCCACGCTTTTGCGCATGGTGGCGGGGCTGGAGAGCATCACCGGCGGCGAGGTGGCGATCGGCGATCGGGTGGTGAACCAGCTCGAGCCCAAGGACCGCGACATCGCCATGGTGTTCCAGAACTACGCGCTCTACCCGCACATGAGCGTCTACGACAACATGGCCTATGGGCTGAAGATCCGCGGCATGGCCAAGGACGAGATCGAGCGCCGGGTGCGCAAGGCCGCCAAGACGCTCGAGCTCGGGACTTTCCTGGAGCGCCGGCCGCGCCAGCTCTCGGGCGGCCAGCGCCAGCGGGTCGCCATGGGCCGCGCCATCGTGCGCGAGCCCGCGGTGTTCCTGTTCGACGAGCCGCTCAGCAACCTCGACGCCAAGCTCAGGGTGCAGATGCGGCTCGAGATCAAGCGGCTGCAGCGCGAGCTGGCCGTCACCTCGCTCTATGTCACCCACGACCAGATCGAGGCGATGACCATGGCCGACCGGCTGATCGTCATGAATGCCGGCTCCGCCGACCAGATCGGCACGCCGATGGATGTCTACGACCGGCCGGCCTCGGTGTTCGTGGCGGGCTTCATCGGCTCGCCGGCGATGAACTTCCTGGCCGCCAAGGTTGGACAGGGCGGTCGGTCGGTCGACCTCGCGGGCACCGGTGCGGCGCACATCAACCTGCCGCTGGCGCGGCCCACGTCGGCGGCGGCCGGCACGGCCGTGGCGCTCGGCATCCGGCCCGAGCATCTGTTGCCGGCAAGCGACGGCCCGCTGCAATTCGACGTCGAGCTGGCCGAACCGCTGGGCGCCGACACGTTGTTGCACGGCCGTTTCGGCGAGGCGCGCGAGCTGGTGACGGTGCGCCAGGGCGGCCACGTCCTCGCCCGGCCTGGCGAGAGGCGGCACTTCAAGGCCGAGCCCGGCCATCTCCATCTGTTCGATTCGCAGAGCGGCCGCCGCCTCGCCGACGCCTGACGACGCTTCTCTTGCTCTTCCGCTCCGGAAGAGCAAGAGAGATCACCAGGTGATGCACACGCCGGCGGTGAGGGCGTGGGTCGAATCCAGTCCGGAGAAGTTGCCTTCGTAGCGCAGGTAGAGGCTGGTGGCGTCGGCGACAGCGGTGTTGGCGCTCACGCCCACCACGGCGCCGTCACGCTGCGGGCTGGCGCCGTAGGTCGTGAAGGGGACCGTCGGCGCACCGGCCAGGGCGGCCGAGACGGGCCGGTTGGTATCGGCATATTCGTGACTCCAGCCCAGCCGGAACTGCGCCATGAGCTTGTCGTGCCAGCCCACGTCGACGCTGCCGCCGAGCTGGGCGCCCAGGACCGAGCGCAGCGAGCCGGTGGTCTGGGCGGCGACGTTGAGATCGAGCGACTGAGCGCCGGATTCGCTGAAGGCGTTCTGCGTGCCGGTGTAGCCCTGCAGGCGGGCGAACGGCGTGACGAAGGCGTCGACCCGGCCGCCCAGGTCCAAGCGATAGCCGCCCTCGAGCTGGCCGAAGACCTGATTGGCGCCAGTCTGGCCCTGGGCGGTGCGGCTCGGCAGGTTGGGGATGGCGATGCCGCGCGACATCTGGTTGGCGCTGTAGGCATAGCTCGCCAGGCCATCGAAGTAGAATTTGTCACGGCTGTAGTTGCCATAGAGGCCGGCCTGCACGGTATTGGAGAAGCCCTGGCCGGTGACGCCGCCGACCCATGGCGTGCCGGTCGTGTAGCCCACCGTCACGCCGGCGCGCAGGCTGGGCGTCATCATGCGGTCGAGACCCGCGGCGAAGCCGCCGAGATTGTAGGTGACGGTGCCGGTGCTGAGCCCCGCGCCGACCGTTCCCAATCCGCCCAGCGCGCCGCCCCAGGCGCCCCACAGAGCGGGCGAGCTGGTATCGCAGGCGACGTCGCACGCCTCGGCCAGGGCAACACGCCTGCCGATGCCGCCGCCAGCTTGGGTCGCGAAGTTGTTCATGAAAAGCTGCGCGCCCTGGACCATCGAGTTCGAGAAGCCGGAATAATTCTGGCCGCTGATGGAGGTCAGGAAAGGCAGGACCTGCGAGGCGTTCAGCGTGGCAAGACTGCTGAGCACGGTGGCGAAGTCGCCTGCTGCGTTGAGCGCGCCCACGTCGAGTGCGGCGCCTACCGCTGCCTGGTTGTGCGTCTGCGCCGCCTGCTGGAAGCCGCCGATCTGCAGGTTCAGATAGGCGTTGTTGGCGTCGTAGCTGAGGCTCGACTGCAGGAACGGATAGAGCTGGTTGACTGCGCTGAAGATTCCGCTGAGGCCGCCGGCAGCGCTCAGGATGGTGTAGGTGGCCTTGGGCGCGAAGACCGTGCCGGGCAAGGCGGTGACAAAGACCTGGCCGCCCAGGGTGGCGGTGCCGCCGACACTGATGCGATCGCTCTGGCGCGAGCCCGCGATCTCGGTCAGGTAGGTGCCGCTCGCCGATTGCGCGAAGTTGCCGGTGACGGCAATCGTGCCGATCGAGTTGCCCGGGGAGAGCGTGGCCATGTTGAACAGGTTGCCGCCCACCGAGCCGTTGCCCGAGAAAACGCCCATGTTCAGCACGTCGCCGGTCACCGCACCGTTGTTGACGAACGATCCGCCGCTGCCGTTGATGATGGAACCGCCGAGGGTTCCGCTATTGGTCGCGCTGCCGACATTGGCGAGATTGCCAAGCATCGTGCCGCTGTTGGCGAGCGTGCCCTGGTTCAACAGCCAGTATCCCGACGACTGGACGGTGCCGCTGTTGACGAACGTTCCGCCCGGCCCCACGGTGAGGTTACCGGTGATCGACCCGGTGAGGTTCAGCGTGCCGCCGTTGACCGTCGTGCCGCCGCCGTAGGTGTTGCCTCCCGCCAGCGTGACCGTGCCGCTGTTCAGCGTCAGGCTGCCCGGCCCGAAGATCGCGCCGGTGAACGTTCCCGAGCCGGTCTGCTGCAGCGTCGTCGGGCCCATCAGGTAGGTCAGGAAGTTCGCGGCGAAGCCGTTCTGCGGCGTCAGGTTGCCCTGCAACGCCAGCAGCGGGATGGCCACCGCGTTGCTGCCGGCTTGGCCGTTCAGCTGGTAGCCGACGAAACCGCCGATCGGGTCGTAGAGATAGTTGAAGCCGTCGAAGAAATTGCGCCCGGTATTGACCGACGGTATCGGCGACACGTTGTTCGCCTGCACAACCGTCACGCCGGGCATCGGTTGGAGGACATTGCCGCTGCCATCCACCGTGAAGGAATAGAACGCCGCCGCCTGGGTTTGCCCTGGCAGGAAGATCTGCACCTGGGTTCCGCTGGCCAGACATCGCGAGGTCGTCCCGGACGTCGAGCATTGGCCCGACACGGTCGGGATCCCGCCGTTCGGCACCGACAGGATCATGAAGCCAATGCCGCTGTCGGGCAGCATGTTCAGGGTACCGATATTCTGGCCGCCCACGGTGGCCGTCGCCGTCGCGGCGTTCCAGTTGATCGGGCAGCCCATGCCGGCCTGGGTGCAGCCAGCCGGCAGTGGCAGGCCGCTGGGCGTGAGCTGCACGAATGAGAAGCCACTGGTGTTCTGCTGGGTCAGGCCCAGCATGACACCCGGGCCGGTCGGCCCGCCGAAGCCAGTCGTGCTGATGACGTAGCCGGGGTTCATGTTCGTCACCGGCTGGCCGTTGATCGTCAACAGGCCGAGGAACGGATTGAGGTTGGGCAACGGGATCCCGCTATCCGCCTGCAGGCCGTTGCGCGCGAAGCCGACGCCCATCTGAGCGCCGCTGGCGGTCGACAGGACCGGCACCCGGGCCGTCGCCGTCTGGCCATTCTGGCCGTTGATCGTCACGGTGGTGAGGTACAGCGTTCCCGAACCGCTGGTGCCGTCGCTGGTGTAAATGATCCCGCCCGATCCCAGGTTGACGTCGCCCGGGCCAGGCCTGTAGGCGTTCGCACCCGCCAGGATTCCCAACGACCCGGTATCCATCACGAAGGGGGTCGTCTGGGTGCCGCTGCCGAAGGGCAGCGTCAGCGACACGTAGCGGAAATCGGGCGACGGGCCGGAGACGAACGGCACGTAGAAGGAATTGCTGGCGTTGGCATAGTAGTTCCACTGCGCTTGCGCCGGAGCCGCCACGAGTGGCACGACCAGGAATGCGAGGGCCGAGCTGGCCCTGAGCAGAAGAGCCTTCCAGGATTTGACCACCAACCGACTCCCCCCGCTGAAACGCGTCGGCCAACTTCATGCCGACGAGCGCCGGCCTCCCTATCTCCCACATAGTAAATTAAATCGCACTCTCAGTGTGATATTTCGGCAAACACTGGCCGAGCAACCGTCAGGGAGCGAGCCCGGCATGCGCCGGAAGGAAGAGGCCGTCGTCGAGCGCGCCAGCCGGCGGTCCCCCAGCGGAGGGAACGGCGTTATGCCGAGCAGTCCGTCCCTGCACGGGGTCGAGCTTCCGCGAGCCACGGAGTCCTGCCGGGCCTTGGTCGGTCGCTTGCCGGTGTTGGCCGCGACCGTCTTGCCGAGGCCGCTCTCGATGCTGGCAAGCTGCGTGTTGTCCACGCGGAAGAAAGAACCAGCCGGCCACCGCCCTCTTTGGCCCCGCAGGGCAAAAGAAATGGGCGGCCCGCTGCCTGACCGCCCATTCCCATTCCCCGACCAAGACGGACTCGATCAGGTCATGGTATTGGCGACGTTGCTCATCACGCCCGAAACCTTGGTGCCTACGCTCCTGAATGCGGTGATCGCCGCGACGGCGATCAGCGAAGCGATCAGTGTGTACTCGATGGCGGTGGCGCCATGCTCGTTCTTCATCAGTCGGCGGAAAATGGACAGCATTTGAATAGCTCCTAAAAAATTGCGGTGTTCTTTTCCCGTTTGTCATCCACGCAGAGCCATGAATTGCTCTGTGCCGACACTACCGCAGCACTCACAATAATCACGGGGCAAGTTGTAATTGATGTAGCGAGTTGTATTCGATGTAGCTTCGTCAGCGCATAGAGCGGCACAACCTGTTCGGCGATGACGCTTGATAGAACCGAGCATTGTTGTGGCGTATGCCCGCCGACACTCGCTGAAGAGGATCGGCATCATGACCCCCGCTCAAGCCTTCCTGGCACAAGAGGGTACAAGTTGAGACGTGTTGCTATAAACAATGCGCATTGTCTCAACTGGTTAATGCCAAGCATGCTCTTCAGCACCTACAACATCCATTACGGCGTCGGCGCCGACGGCAAGTACGACATCATGCGCGCCGCCAACGCCGTTGCCGGGGCCGACATCATCTGTCTCCAGGAAACCGCGCGCGGCTGGCCGCAGAATGGCTATGCCGACCAGACGGCCGAGATCGCGCGAAAGTTGAACCGCTATTTCCGCTTCCACGGGCCGATGGAGACCGACGGCAGCACGGTCTCGGCCGACGGCTGGATCACCAACCGGCGACGCAGCTTCGGCAACGCCATCGTCTCGCGCTGGCCGATCCAGTGGTCGCGCGGGGTGATGTTGCCGAAGATGCGGCTGATGGACGGCTTCGACCTGCAGCGCGGCTATATCGAGGCCGCCATCGCCGTCCCTTCGGGACCGTTGCGGGTCTATTGCACGCATCTGAGTCATGGCGGGCCGCGGCAGCGCCTGCCCCAGGTGACGGCGCTGATGGAGGGCGTCAAGCGCGCGGCTTTGTCGGGTGGCACCTGGGACGGCACGGCGCCCGCCGATTTCCTGTGGCAGAAGCCCGCGCCTGCCGTGCCCGCCTCGGCCATCGTGGCTGGCGACTTCAACTTCACGCCGGCGCAGGCGGAGTATCGCGACGTGATGGACGATCTCGCCGACACCTGGACGGCCGCCGGCAACAGCGAGGAGGGCGTCGACTCCTTCCCGCGCGAGGGCCGCATCGACCATGTGTTCGTCACCTACGACCTTGCGCTCAAGGTGAAGAAGGCGTGGATCGGCCACGGCATCGACGCGTCCGACCACTGGCCGGTGTTCGTGGAGTTCGACCTGTAGTGCCTAGCGGTGCGGCTGCTGGCGGTAGTGCTCGGCGAGCGCGTCGTGGCCGAAGTCGGCGGCGAGGTCGCGCCACACCGAGTGGACGTGGTTGGCGTTGTTCTGGGTGTTGTCGTGCTCGATCAGCGTGACCGGTCCGTGCACGCGGAAGTAATAGGCCTCGCCCGGCGCGAGCGGGCCCGCCCAGGCGAAGCGGAAATGGCCCAGGCCCTGTTCCATCACCCGGCGTTTCTGGTTGGCCAGAAGGTCGGGCGCGAGGGAGCCGAGGAAACGATCCATCAGCGCCTCGACGCGCTGGCGTGAGGGCGCGTCCATGGCGGCGAGCGCGAGGCCGCGCGGCTGGCCGAGGTCGCTCTCGCGCTGCGGGCTCGCCACGATGTCGCCGAACGAGCGGTCGGCGATGAGGGCGGTGCGCCGTTGCGCCTCGGAGAGGCCGCTCATAATCTGGCGGGCCAGGTCCTCCGATGCGCCGAGCAGCCTGAACCCCTTGTTCGGGCCGTCGCGCACCGTGGCGGGATGGGCGCCGGCGAAAAACGGCGTCACCGAGACATGGCCGGCGGCGGGCAGGGCCACGTTCAGCGACAGGTGATGGCCTTCGAAGCGCCAGCCCCACGGCAAGCGGCCGGGCGTGCCAAACACCGAGACATAGTAACGGCCGGGATCGCGGAAGCTGCCCTGCTGCTCGCGCAGCACGCCTTCGACGAGACGCACGCCGTCGAGAAGTTTCAGGCCTTGCTCGCTGAGCACCGTCGCGAACAGCGTCCGTGCCGCCTCGGCCTGCGCCGGGTTCATCTCGCCTAGGGTGAGGCCCGAGCGGCTGCGCGGGATGTAATGCCAGTCCAGCCGATTGTCGGCCTCGAAGGCGATCAGCGCCTTGCGGCGCTGGCCATCGTCGAGCAGGCCGAGGAAGCGGTCGGCCGCATCGGCGATGCGCTGGGCGGCGTCGACCGTCTGTGCACTGGCGTCGCCGAACGGCAGGAACGTCGCGGCGGCGAGGATGAGCCGCCGCCGCGGTGGCTCGTGATGGTGCCCGTGGTGATGCCCGTGGTGATGCCCGTGACGATGATCGTGATCGTCCGGATGCCAGCCGTCGTGCGGCATGGCACGTCCCGCTCAGCTCGAGGTGCGCGGATACTTCAGCGAGCAGCCATAGGGACGGGTCGACGAATCGGTGACCGGCTTGCCGGCCAGCACTTCGTCGAGGCCGACCCGCACATACTGCTTGGCCCTGGGGATATCGGCGATGTCGGCCGACGGGATCGAATCGATGCCGCCCTTGTAGACCAGGATGCCGTTGGCATCGATGATGTACATGTGCGGAGTCACGGTGGCGCCGTAGGCGCGTGCGATCTTGCTTTGCGGATCGAGCAGCACCGCGGCCGGCGCCGCGTCGCGGCTCTTGGTGAGCTCGTTGGCTTGTGCGGCCGTCACGTAGCCCTCCTGGCCGGTCGCCGACGACGCCGAGGTCAGCCAGACCACACCCTTGGCGGCGGCCTCGCGCTGCTGGGTCTGCATGTTCCTGGAGTTGTAGTGTTTGCGCACGTAGGGGCAGTCTTGGTTGGTCGTCTCGATCACCACGACCTTGCCCTTGAGGTCGGCCAGCGACCAGGTCTTGCCGTTGCTGTCGACGGCGGTGAAGAGCGGCGCGGGATTGCCGAGATCGGGGCTGGCGGCGAAGGACATCGCCGGCATCAGCGCGGCGGCGGCACCGCCCAGCATCAACGACCGACGGGGAACAACGATGGTCGACATGTTCGCCTCCTAACGCTTGGCCTGCTGGATCGACGCCAGTTCGGAAAGGATCAACGACTCGGTGAGCACCTGCGGCAGGATCTTCGGCCGCTCCGCGCCGGGCGCCCAGAAAAGATAGAGCGGAACGCCGGCGCGGCTCAACTCCTTCAACAAAGATGTGATCTCGGGATCGCGATTGGTCCAGTCGCCCTTGAGCTTCACGACGCCGGCCTGTTCAAAGGCGCGACGCACGGCAGGAGTCTCCAGCGCGACCCGCTCGTTCACCAGGCAGGTAATGCACCAGGCAGCGGTGAAATCGACGAACACCGGCTTGCCGGCGGCGACCGCCTGATTGAGACGCTCGCGCGAATAGTGCTCCCAGCCCTCGAAGTTCACGCCAGCCACCGGGCCGCCGGACGCCGATGCGGCGGTAGCCGGACCGTCCTCGAGCTTGAGCGCGGCGCCAAACGCCAGCAGGACGGCCGCGGCCGCGAGGCCGCGGCGCAGCCACGTGGCGAGCGAGGCGCCGCTGCCGATCCGCAGCAGCCAGATGGCGAAGGCGATCAGGATCATGCCGCCCAGCGCATAGATCACGCCGTCGGCGCCGGTCTGCTGGGTCAGCACCCAGATCATCCACACGGCGGAGGCATACATCGGGAAGGCGAGGAACTGGCGCAGCCGGTCCATCCACGGACCCGGCCGCGGCATCAGACGCTGCAGCGCCGGCGTCGTCGTGAGCACCAGATAGGGCAGCGCGAGGCCCAGCCCGAGCGCCAGCAGCACGGCAACGGTCTGCGGCGCGGGCTGGCTCAAGGCAAAACCCAGCGCCGCGGCCATGAAAGGCACGGTGCAGGGCGTGGCGACGATGACCGCCAGCACGCCGGTGAAGAACGCGCCGGTCGTGCCGCCGCGCGCCGCCAGGCCCTGTCCGACCCCGGCGAAGCGCCCGCCGATCTCGAACACGCCGGAGAGGTTCAAGCCGACGACGAAGAAAAGGTAAGCGATCAACAGCGAGAAGACCGGCGACTGGAACTGGAAGCCCCAGCTCACCTCGCCGACGCTGGCGCGGATCGCGACGACGACGGCGGCCATCGCGGCGAAAGAGACCAGCACGCCCGCGGTGTAGCCAAGGCCGTCGCGCCGCATGGCGCTCCGCTCATGGCCGGCCAGAGCCACGAAGCCGGCCGCCTTCATGGCGAGTACCGGGAAGACGCACGGCATCAGGTTCAGGATCAGGCCGCCCAGCAGGGCGAACAGCAGCGCCTGGACGAGCGAGAGCTGCTCGTTGCCTTCCGCGGCGGCGAGCGAGGAGGACGGCAGGAATGCCGGATCGAGCTTGGCCGACACGTCGAAGGCCTGCCTGATCTCGCCGTCCGCCGTCCTCTCGGTCAGCACCAAGGTGCCGGCCAGCCGCTCGGGCAGCACCGCCTTGGCGTCACCGCGCTTGAGTGGGATGCGGATGCCGTCGGCGCCGATGGTGGCGGTTTGCTTCGCCATGCTGGCGATCGGCCCCCATTCGGCCGGAAAGAAGTAGACGTCGCGCACCATGTCGGGCTTCAGGCCTTTGGCCTCGACGATCAGGGTCGGATCGCCGGACTTGGCCACGCCGTAGCGCACGGGCCACGGGCTTTCGGTGGGCACGCTCTGGCGCGCCTTGTCGAAGATGGCGCGCGTGGCGGGCGCCGCCGGGCTCGCGGCGGCCGCGATCGGCAGGCTGAGTTCGAACTTGCCGTCCTCGGGGATGCAGACATCCTCGCACACCAGCCAGTTGGCCTCGGCCGCGAGCTTGAGCGAACGGCCGCCGAGATTGGCCGCCGGCGTGATGCGCACCAGCAGCATCGCCTCGTTCTGGAAGCCGTAGTTGATGACGCCGCCGATGTCGTAGAGGTTCGGCGTCGGCCACACGATGGGGTCGGCCTTCACGCCCTCCGGCAGGGTCCATTTGATCTCGGTCGGCAGGCCCGATTCGCCCGGGTTCTTCCAGTAGGTGTGCCACTTCGGCCGGATGGTCTGGCGCAAGCCGACCCAGAACGGCTCGCCCGGCTTCACCGTCGTGACGTCGGCCAAAAGCTCGGCGCGTACATTGTCGGTCTGCACGACGGACTGCGCTGGCGCGGGCGTCTGGCCGAAGGCCGGGCCGGCGGCGAGCAACGCCAACATAAGGGCAAGCAAACGCTTCATCGGGTCCTACTAAGTGACCCTGTGCCCGTGCTCTTGCAAGGCAATCCGGATCACCGCGCCGTGATATTTTGCTCTGTTGGCGGGAGCGGTCTAAGGTCTTGGTGCCATTGGGGAAATCATGTTGCGGCTCAATGAACGGCGCCTGCTGGACGCCCTGGACGAACTGGCCGGAATCGGCGCCATCGAGGGCGGCGGCTGTGCGCGGCTGGCCCTCACCGACGAGGACAAGGTGGGCCGCGACCTGGTCGTGGGCTGGATGAAGGCGCTGCACCTCGACGTTCGCATCGACGCCATCGGCAATGTGATCGGCCTGCGCGCCGGCCGTGAGAACCTGCCGCCGGTCATGACCGGCAGCCACATCGACACGGTGCGCACCGGCGGCCGCTACGACGGCAATTACGGGGTGCTGGCCGGCCTCGAAGTCGTGCAGGCGCTGAACGACGCCAAGGCGACGACGCGCCGGCCGATCGCGGTGGCGTTCTTCACCAATGAAGAGGGCGCGCGCTTCCAGCCCGACATGCTGGGCAGCCTGGTCTATGCCGGCGGTCTCGGGTTGAACGAGGCCTATGCCGCGGCCGACAAGGACGGCCGCTCGGTCGGCGACGAGCTGCGCCGCATCGGCTATCTCGGGCCCGCCAGGCCCGGCGCGCTTCGGCCGCACGCCTTTGTCGAACTGCACATTGAGCAGGGGCCGATCCTCGACGAAGAGAAAGTGCAGATCGGCGTCGTCGAAAGCGTGCAGGGAATTTCGTGGACCGAGTACACGGTGACCGGCGTTTCCAATCACGCCGGCACCACGCCGATGCGGCTGCGGCGCGACGCGGGTTACCTGGCGGCGTCCGTCAACGTCTTCGCACGCAAGCTCGCCTGGGAGATGGGTGGCCATCAGGTGGCGACGGTCGGCTCACTGTCGCTGCGACCCAACCTCATCAATGTCGTGCCCAACCTGGCGGTGTTCACCGTCGACCTGCGCAACACCGACGAGGCCAGGCTGAAGCAAGCCGAGGCGCGCGTCGCCGCCCACATCGCCCAAGTCGCGAGACACGAGCGGGTCGAGGTCGCGGCCAAGGTGCTGGCCCGCTTCGAACCGGTGATCTTCGATGCTGTTCTGGTCGATCGCGTGGAGCATCACGCCAAGGCGCTGCAACTCAGCACGCGGCGGATGCCCTCGGGAGCGGGACACGATGCACAGATGATGCAGCGCATCTGTCCGACAGCGATGATCTTCGTGCCCTCGGTCGCGGGACTCAGCCACAACGTCAAGGAACACACCGAGGCGGCCGATCTCGCCGCCGGCGCGCAAGTGCTGCTCAACCTGATGGCCGAGCTTGCCGAAGCCGCATGATGTTGACCTCAGAGAGCCGTGCGGAAGATCAGTTCGCCCCTGGTGCTGGTGCCGACGACTTTCCAGCCGGCGGCTCGATAGAATCGCTCCGCGCGGGTGCCGGGGTCGGTCGTGAGCATGGCGGTGCGATGTCCGGCGCGGCGCAGCGTATCGCAGGCAGCGTCGAACAGGGCGCGGCCGATGCCGCGACGCTCGCAGGCCGGATCGACAAAGAGCGCCCAGATCGTGCCGTCGCGCGTGTCGCCGGCGGAGAAGCCCACGATTTGCCCATCTTCTTCCCAGACCCAGATGCCCGGATGTTCCTCGAACCAGGCGTAATCCTCGTCGGTCACCAGGCTCGGATCGCTCAACCGGTTCTCCTGCACGGCAAAGCGGATCTCGGTGATGCGTTGGCGTTCATCGGGACGAGCGCGGCGAATGTGCCTGGGCATGCGGGGAGCCTATCGCTGGAACTTGCCGAGGGATAGCTTGGGCGCCCGCTCGCGATCGCAACCTGTCAGGAGGAAACCGAATGGCCGACATTAAGGACGCCTCACGCCGAATCGTGTTCACCGGTGCGTCGGGTGGCATCGGCACCATGATCCGTCCGCTGTTGGCGCCGCTCTATCCCGGCCTCGTGCTGAGCGACAGGGTGGAGCCCAAGAACCTGCTGCCGGGCGAGACCTTCGTCGCCGCCGACCTCACCAAGCCCGACGAGGTCGCCGCGGTCGTGAAGGGAGCGGACAGCGTCATCCATCTCGGCGGCTACTCCGTAGAAGGGCCATGGGATGCGATCCTGCAGGCCAACGTCATCGGCTGCTACAACCTCTTCGAGGCGGCCCGGCAGGCCGGCGTCAAGCGCGTTGTGTTCGCCTCGTCCAATCACGCCGTCGGCTTCTATCCGCGCCGGCGCAAGATCGGCACCGACCTCACGGTGCGCCCCGACAGCCGCTACGGCGTCAGCAAGGCGTTCGGCGAAGCGCTGGGCGCGCTCTATTCCGACAAGCACGGCATGGTCGTGACCTGCCTCAGGATCGGCAATGTCGGACCGCGTCCGCTCGATGTGCGCCGACTGTCGATCTGGATCTCTCCGCAAGACATCGTGCAATTGATCCGCATCGGACTGGAACACCCCGATATCCGCTTCGAGATCGTCTACGGCGCGTCGGACAACGCGGCGTCCTGGTGGGACAATTCGCGCGCCCGCCAGCTCGGCTATCGGCCGACCGGCAAAGCCGAGGATCACCGCGCGCATGCCGAGGCGGAGCAAGCAAAAATCGGCTCCGATGCCGTCGGCGACCTCTTTCAGGGCGGCGCCTTCTGCTCCGCCGAGTTCACCAACGATGTAAAGCGCGCCGGCCCTTAGCGCTTGGAGCAAGCGTCGCCAGCAGCAATAATCGCCGCGGAAGGTGATGATGACGCGTTTTCTTACCGTCGGCGCCGCGCAGATGGGCCCCATCCAGCGCAGCCATGCGCGCCGCGATGTCGTTGAACGGCTGATAGCCCATCTGCGCGAAGCCAAACGCATGGGTTGCGAGCTGGTGGTGTTTCCCGAGCTCACGCTCACGACGTTCTTTCCCCGCTGGTGGATGATCGACCAGGCGGAGATCGATTCGTTCTTCGAGCGCGAGATGCCGTCCAACGAGACGGCGCCTTTGTTCAACGAGGCCAGGCGGCTGGCCATGGGTTTTTGCCTGGGTTACGCGGAGCTCGTCCACGAGAACGGCAGCATCAGGCACTTCAACACCTCGATCCTGGTCGAGCGCGACGGCACGATCGTCGGCAAATACCGCAAGGTCCACTTGCCGGGCCATGCCGAGCACGAGCCCGAGCGGCCGTTCCAGCATCTCGAGAAGCGCTACTTCGAGGTCGGCAATCTCGGCTTCCCGGTGTTCAAGGCCTTCGGCGGCAACATGGGCATGTGCATCTGCAACGACCGGCGTTGGCCCGAGACCTACCGGGTCATGGGCCTGCAGAATGTCGAGATGGTGCTGCTGGGCTATAACACGCCGCTGCATAACGCGCCGTCACCCGACCACGACGAGCATTCGTGGTTCCACAACCAGCTCTCCATGCAAGCCGGCGCCTACCAGAACGGCACCTGGGTGGTGGGCGTGGCCAAGGGCGGCAGCGAAGAGGGCGTGCCGTCGCTCGCCGACAGCATGGTCGTGGCGCCCTCGGGCAAAGTGGTGGCGCGGGCGGACGGCGTCGGCGACGAACTCATCGTGCACCGCTGCGATCTCGACGCCGGCCAGAGCTACAAGCGCACGACCTTCAACTTCGCGATCCATCGCCAGCCCGACCAATATCGCATGATCGTCGAGCGCAAAGGCGCGATGGATCCGTCATGAAGGGCGCACGGCGCGTCCTTCATATCCGCTGCGGCGACGACATCCGCGACAAGCTCGTCGAGGCGGGCATCGCGGGCGACTATCTGTCGTTCGCCGATCCTGCCTGGCTCGGTCCGCCGCCGGCCTTCAACGCCTGGCTGGCCGGCCGGGCGGCGCTGATCGCCGAACGCACGGGACTGCCGCGTCAGAAGGTGCGTGCCGACCTGGGCGAGGCCTACTGGCGGCTGGCGCGGGCGCCCGCCGACTATCGCCACATCGTGCTGTGGCTCGAGCACGATCTCTACGACCAGGCGGCTCTCGTGCGGGTGTTGGCGAGCTTCGCGCTGCGCAAGACCTTGCCCAGGATCGAGCTGATCTGCATCGACCGCTTCCGCGGCATCAAGCGCTTCACCGGGCTGGGCCAGCTTGCGCCCGAGCAACTCGCCTCGCTGTGGCCCAAGCGCAAGCGCGTCGGCCGCCGGCAACTCGCACTCGGCGCGCGCGCCTGGGCTGCCTTGCGCGCCATGACCCCCGAGCCGCTCGAGGCCCTCCTGAAGTCCGATCTGCGGGAACTGCCCTTCCTCAAGGCCGCCTTCCGGCGGCATCTGCAGGAATTGCCGTGGACGACGGACGGCCTGTCGTTGACCGAGCGCCAGGCGCTGGCCGCGTTGGCCAAGGGCCCGCGCACGGCGGGCCAGCTTTTCGCCGATGCCCAGCTCAGGACCGATCCGCTGCCCTTCATGGGCGACCTCTTTTTCTGGTCGGTGGTGCGCGACCTGATCGAGGCGCCGCGGCCGCCCGTCGCGGTCAGCGCCGCCACGCGGCGTGCCGCCTGGCACCGCCGGGTGCTGCGCTTGACGCCGACCGGCCGAGCGTTGCTGGGCGGCAAGCTCGACTGGCAGGGGCAGCAGCCGCTGGCGCGCTGGGTCGGCGGCATTCCGGCAGGGCCGGGCGCGCCGGACTGGCGCTGGAACCCGAAGAACAGCCGCGCGACTCGCGTGGCGTGATCGCTCAGCCGAACTTGCCGAAGCTCTGCTCGGGCGTGCCGCGAAACAGCGACATGTGGGTGTGGGTGGCGACGAACGGATCGCCCACCGCCTTGCGGCCAAGCGTCACCGTGGTACGGCCGGGCCGCTCGAAGCGGTCGCCGTTGGGATGGTAGCCGTCGGACTGCCAGACGCCCATGCCGACGGCCGTCAGCCGGTCGGCCGAAACGATGGCCTCGACCTTGTCGAGGTCGTAGCGGAAGTTGCGGATCGTGCCCCACACGTTGCGCCACTGCTTCTGCTCGGCGAGGTCGCGGCCGATCATGAAATCGGTGAAAGTGCCGAAGGCGATCATGTCCTCGGCGAAGATCGGGCGCGCTCCTTCGTAATCGATGGCGCGGCAATGGTTGGACAGGGCGTCGAACCAGGCGCGCACGGCGGCGAGATCCTCGGGCGCCACGGGAGTGAGAAGCTTCATGGTGGCGAGGCTCCTAGAGTCCGAAACGTTGCCAGTGCAGGCGCTCTTCCAGGGCGGCGAGCGTGCTCGGTCCGATTCCCATGCCATCGACGGCCGTGCCAAGGCCGAAGCGCGACAGCAGGCGGCGGCGCGGCGCGATCACCGGCAGGTGGACCTTGGCGCCATAGCGTGCCTGCAGGGTGGTGCGCAGCTCGCCCAGCCCGTCCGCCAGGCCGAGCTCCAGACCGCGCCGCCCGGTCCAGAATTCGCCGGTGAAGAGCGTTGCCTCGTCGCCCTTGAGCCGTCCGGTGCGGCGCTGGCGCACCCAATCCTTGAAGCCGTCATGGATCTCGGCCTGCAGTCGCTTCAGTCGCTCGACATCCTCGGCCTGTTCCGGCCGAAAGGGGTCGAGCATCGACTTGCGCTCGCCCGACGTGTGCACGCGTCGCTCCACGCCGAAGCGCGCGAGCAGATCCTGGAAGCCGAAGCCCGCGCTGATGACGCCGATCGAACCCACGATCGAGCTGGCATCGACCACGATCTCGTCGGCCGCGCAGGCGAGCCAGTAGCCGCCCGAGGCGGCGACGTCCTCGACGAAGGCGATCACCTTCAGGCCCTTTTCCTCGGCCAGCAGGCGGATGCGCTGGGCGATCAGCGCCGACTGCGCCGGCGACCCGCCGGGCGAATTGATCGCCAGCGCGACCGCCTTGGCGCCACGCGTATCGAAGGCGCGCTTGAGCAACGGCGAAACCGATTCGACGGACAGGCTGCGGCCGCTCAAAAGGCCGCTCGCGGCGATGACCCCCGACAGGCGGACCACGGGAACGACAGGCCCGCGGCGAAAGCGGTCTTTTATCCAACCCAGCATGGCCGGCACTGTCGCGGCGCCGGCTTCAGAAGGCAAGCGGTGCGGCGTGACGCAGGACCGCCTCGGCCGCGTCGGTGTAACCGCCCTCCGGTCGGTGCAGCACCAGCGGTGGCGTCTCGATCTGCTGCAAGGTGCCGGCCCGGCGGGCACGGATCAGCACCCGCGCCGCGGGCGGCAGACGCTTGAGGGCGACGTCGCCCCAGCCCAGCCGGGCCAGGTGAGTCACGATCTCCTCCAGCCGGTCGCTGCGCTGAATGACGAGCACGGTGCCTGCAGATTTTACCGCTGCAGTCGCCACCGCGAGCCAGCGCGCCAGATCGGCGCTCGATTCGACGGTTGCCAGCGCCTTGCTCGGATCGGGCGAGGGATCGGCGACGGCGGCCGCCAGGTAGGGTGGATTGGTCGCGACGTGGTCGAATTTCCCAAGATCGGACGGCAGCGGCCGGGCGAGATCGTGAATGATCGTTCGCACACGCTCGCTCATGCCGTTGAGGCTGGCGTTGCGTTCGGCCAAATCCACCAGCGCGGGCTGCACTTCAACGCCCACCACGGAACAACCGCGGATGCGCGCGGCAAGGCAGAGGCCGACGGCGCCCACGCCTGCGCCGAGATCGAGGACGCGCTGGCCGGCCGCTGCATCGATGGCGGCAGCCAGCAGCACGGCGTCGACGGCGACGCGGTAGCCGCGACGCGGCTGCAACAACCGCACGCGGCCGCCCAATAGTGCGTCTTCGGTCAGGTCCGGTTCCATGCTACGGATCATGTCACGACATCGTGTCGCAACAATCGGCCTTATCCGCGGGATTATTCTTACAGCATGGCTACCGTCGTCTCCCTCGAAGGCAAGCGCAAGACGCCGAGCCTGGAGCCGCTCTTGTCGCTCTGTGCCGACGACATGACGCAGGTCGATCGCGAGATCCTGGCTCGGATGCGCTCGCCGGTGGCGTTGATCCCAGAGCTTGCCAACCATCTGGTCGGCGCCGGCGGCAAGCGCATGCGGCCGCTGCTGACCGTGGCGGCGGCGCGTCTGTGCGACTACACCGCCACCGACGACCGCCACATCAAGCTCGCGACCTGCGTCGAGTTCATCCATTCCGCCACCCTGCTGCACGACGACGTGGTCGATGTGAGCGCGCTCCGTCGCGGCAAGCCGTCGGCCAACTCCGTGTGGGGCGACAAGGCCTCGGTGCTGGTCGGCGACTTCCTGTTCACCCGCGCCTTCGAGCTGATGGTCGATGTCGGCTCGCTCGACGTCCTGGCCGTGCTGTCGCGCGCCTCCTCGACCATCGCCGAGGGCGAGGTGCTGCAGCTCGTGAGCCAGCGTGACATCAGCACGCCCGAAGCGACCTATCTCGAAGTGATCAAGGCCAAGACTGCCAAATTGTTCGCCGCGGCCGCCGAAGTCGGTGCCATGGTCGCCGGCCGCAATGGTCCCGAGCGGGTGGCGCTGCAAAGCTTCGGCATGAATCTCGGCATCGCCTTCCAGCTCGTCGACGACGCCCTCGACTATGCCGGCCGCGAGGCCCAGCTCGGCAAGACCGTCGGCGACGATTTCCGCGAGGGCAAGATCACCCTGCCGGTGATCCTGGCCTTCCTGCGCGGCCGCACCGTCGAACGCGAATTCTGGAAGCGCACCATCGAGAAGCTCGACCAGCGTGCCGGCGACCTCGAACAGGCCAAGAAACTGATCGACCGCCATGGCGCGCTCGCCGACACGCTGGAGCGCGCCCGCCACTACGGCGCCATGGCGCGCGATGCGCTGGGACTCTTTCCCGACAAGCCGCTCAAGGCCGCCCTGCTCGAGGCGGTCGACTTCGCGATCGACCGCGCGCACTGAGCGCGGCGGCGAAAACCTGCTAATACGGCGGCATGGCCGCCAAGCACATCCTCGCCATCGACCAGGGCACCACCAGCACCCGGGCCATCGTGTTCGATGCGTCGGGCCACCCTGTGGCGTCGGCGCGGAAGGAGCTGCCGCAGATCTTTCCCAAGCCGGGCTGGGTCGAGCACGATCCCGAGCAGATCTGGTCGGCGACGGTCGAGGTCTGCCGCGAGGCGCTGGCCCGCGCCAAGCTCGACGCCGCGGCGCTGGCCGGCATCGGCATCACCAACCAGCGCGAGACCACCGTCGTGTGGGACCGCGACACCGGCAAGCCGATCCACAATGCCATCGTCTGGCAAGATCGCCGCACGGCTGAGCGCTGCGATGAATTGCGGCGGGCCGGGCACGAGGACGAGGTCACGGCCAAGACCGGCCTGATCCTCGATCCGTATTTCTCCGGCACCAAGATCGCCTGGATCCTCGATCACGTGGCCGGCAGCCGGAGCGCGGCGGAGAAGGGGGCGCTCGCCGCCGGCACCATCGAATGCTTCCTGCTGTGGCGGTTGACCGGCGGCAAGGTCCATGCGAGCGACGCCACAAATGCCAGCCGCAGCCTGCTGCTCGACATCCACACGGGCGCCTGGGATGCGGACCTGCTGAAGCTGATCGGCGTGCCGCGCGCCCTGCTGCCCAAGGTCGTCGATTGCTCGGGCGACTTGGGCGTCGCCACGGCCGACATCCTCGGCGCGCCGGTGCCGGTGCTCGGCATGGCGGGCGACCAGCAGGCCGCGACCATGGGTCAGGCCTGCATCAAGCCTGGCATGGTGAAGGCAACCTACGGCACGGGCTGCTTTGCGCTGCTGAACACCGGCAGCATCGCCATGCGTTCGCACAATCGCCTGCTCACCACCATCGCCTATCAACTCGCCGGCCGGCGCACCTATGCGCTGGAGGGCAGCATCTTCGTGGCAGGCGCGGCCGTGCAGTGGCTGCGCGACGGCCTGCGCCTGCTCAAGACGTCGTCCGAGGTCGAGGACCTTGCCCGGCAGGCCAAAGCGGGCCACGCCGTCTACATGGTGCCGGCCTTCGTCGGTCTCGGCGCCCCCTATTGGGATGCCGGCGCGCGTGGTGCGCTGTTGGGCCTGACCCGAGATACCGGGCCCGCCGAGATCGCCGCCGCCACGCTCGATTCGGTCTGCTTCCAGACCCGCGACCTCGTCGATGCGATGCGCGGCGACGGCGCGCAGATCGACGAGTTGCGGGTCGACGGCGGCATGGTGGTGAACGACTCGCTGATGCAGCGGCTGGCCGACACGGTCGGCACGCCGGTCGAGCGGCCGAAGGTGACCGAGACCACGGCGCTGGGGGCTGCCTTCCTGGCTGGCCTGCAGGCCGGCCTGTGGCCATCGCTCGAGGCGCTGTCCAAGACCTGGGCGCTCGACCGCGCCTTCCGGCCGGCCGAGGACGCCGCCGCGCGCGACCGCCGATACTCCGGTTGGAAGGACGCCGTTCGCCGGGTGCGCAGTTCCTGATTGCTGCCGAGCGGCGGCGCCATTAGGTTGCGCCCGCCATGAAGAGCCGTTCGAATCCCGTCTATTGCGGCGTCGACACCATCGATCTCGCCCAGGCCACCAGGCTCATCCAGTCCATTGCCGGCGGACCGAAACCGGCCGTCGGCGGCATCAAGCTCGGCTTGGAATTCTTCCTGGCGCACGGCGCTCCGGGTGTGCGCTATGCCTTTCCGGCGCCGGTCCGTGCCACCGGCGTGGGCTTCTTCCTCGACCTCAAGCTGCACGACATTCCCAACACGGTGGCCGGCGGCATCCGCGCCGTGGTCGAACTCGCGCCCACCTTCATCACCATCCACGCCAGCGGCGGCCAGGAGATGCTGAAGACGGCGGTGTGCGAAGCCGGCACGCAGGCGGCCAAGTACGGCGTGCCCCGGCCCAAGCTTTTGGGGGTGACTGTCCTCACCTCGCTCGATCGTTCCGACCTCGAAGCAACGGGTATCCACGCCGACCCATCCGATCAGGTGCTGCGGCTCGCCGCCCTGGCGCACGCCAGCGGCCTCGACGGCGTGATCTGCTCGCCGCACGAGATCGCCGCCTTGCGCAAGCAGTGCGGCCCCGACTTCGTGCTCATGGTGCCCGGCATCCGGCCCGTCGGCAGCGCCGCCAACGACCAGAAGCGGGCGATGACGCCGCGCCAGGCGGTCGATCTTGGCGCCACCAACCTCGTGGTCGGCCGGCCGATCTACCAGGCTGCCGACCCGCGCGCCGCGGCCGAAGCGATCGCCCGCGAGGCTGGAGTCAGCGACCTATGAGCGTCGAGGCCAAGATCTGCGGTCTGTCGACGCCGGAAACGGTCGACGCCGCGGTCGCGGCCGGCGCGCGCTTCGTGGGTTTCGTCACCTATCCGCGGTCGCCGCGCCATGTCGCCTCGAACGACGTGCTGAAGGCGCTGGGCGCGCGCGTGCCGAAAGGCGTCATTCGCACCGGCCTGTTCGTCGATCCTGACGATTCGCTGCTCGATGCGCGGCTGGCGACCGGTGCCTTCGACCTGCTGCAGCTCCATGGTGCGGAAATGCCGGAGCGCGTCGCAGCGATCAAGGCGCGCACGGGCAAGCCGGTGATGAAGGTAATCAAGGTTGGCGAGGCAGGTGACGTCGAGCGCGGCATCGCCGCCTACGCGTCGGTCGCTGACCGGCTAATGTTCGATACCGCCGAGGGGACCTTGCCCGGCGGCAATGCGAAGGCCTTCGACTGGACCATCCTGTCCGGCCGCGCCGTGCCGCTGCCGTGGTTGCTGGCCGGCGGGCTCAGGCTCGACAATGTCGCCGAGGCGGTGCGCGTGACCGGTGCGCGGGCGGTCGACGTTTCCTCTGGCGTCGAATCGAGCCGGGGTGTGAAATCGGTCGACTTGATCCGCGCCTTCCTCGATCAAGTGAAGGCGTTCTGAGGGGGAGTCGAAGATGAAAACCGAACGGCGGCTGAAGGAACTGGGCATCGAGCTCACCAAACCCACTTCGCCGATGGCCAACTACGTGAATGCCGTGCGCACCGGCAATCTGCTCTATCTCGCCGGCAAGGGTCCTGGCCTGCCGGGGCACCCGCTGCCGGTCGGAAAGGTCGGCCGCGACTTCACCAAGGAGCAGGGCTACGAATTCGCGCGCCAGACCGGCCTCAGCCTGATCGCCGTCATGAAGGCCGAGCTGGGTGACCTCGATCGCGTCAAGCGCATCGTCAAGGTCTTGGGCATGGTCAACGCCACGCCGGAGTTCGGCGAGCAGCCGGAGGTCATCAACGGCTGCTCCGATCTCTTCGTCACCGTGTTCGGTGATCGTGGCCGCCACGCACGCTCGGCGGTCGGCATGGGCTCGCTGCCGCGCGGCATTCCGGTCGAAATCGAGGTGATCGTCGAGGTGAACGCCGCGCCGGTCCGCGGCAGCGTCGTTGCGGCATCGCGCAAATCGGCCCAGAAGGCCAAGAGGAAATCGGCCAAGACCAAGAGAAGGTAGGGCTCTTTGACCGCTTCCTGTCGGGCTGCTAAGTCCGCGTCCCGACAGGAACAGCGATGCCAATCTCACCCAACAGTTTCCGTACCGGTCCCGACGAGCGCGGGCATTTCGGTCTTTTCGGCGGCCGCTACGTCGCCGAGACCCTGATGCCGCTCATTCTCGAGCTGGAGAAGGCCTACACCGAGGCCAAGGCCGATCCGCAGTTCCAGGGCGAGCTCAATTATCTGCTGGCGAACTATGCCGGCCGGCCGAGCCCGCTCTACTTCGCCGAACGGCTGACCAGGCACCTGGGCGGCGCCAAGGTCTACTTCAAGCGCGACGAGCTCAATCACACCGGCAGCCACAAGATCAACAACGTGCTGGGCCAGGTGCTTCTGGCCAAGCGCATGGGCAAGACGCGGGTGATCGCCGAAACCGGTGCCGGCCAGCACGGCGTCGCCACCGCGACGGCCTGTGCGTTGTTCGACATCCCTTGCGTGGTGTTCATGGGATCGGTCGATGTCGATCGCCAGGCGCCCAACGTCGTGCGCATGAAGATGCTGGGCGCCGAGGTGCGGCCGGTGACGGCGGGCTCCTCGACCTTGAAGGACGCCATGAACGAGGCGCTGCGCGACTGGGTGGCGACCTGCGAGACGACCTTCTACTGCATCGGCACGGTGGCCGGCCCGCATCCCTATCCGGCGATGGTGCGCGATTTCCAGTGCGTGATCGGCAACGAGGTGCGCCAGCAGATCATGGCGGCGGAAGGCCGCCTGCCCGATACGCTGGTGGCCTGCATCGGCGGCGGCTCGAACGCCATGGGCCTGTTCCATCCCTTCCTCGACGACAAGAGCGTGCGCATCATCGGCGTCGAGGCGGGCGGCAAGGGCGTGGAGACCGGCGAGCACGCCGCATCCCTGACCGGCGGCCGTCCGGGCGTGCTGCACGGCAACCGCACCTATCTGCTGCAGGACAAGGAAGGCCAGATCACCGAGGCGCATTCGATCTCGGCCGGCCTCGACTATCCCGGCATCGGACCCGAGCACTCCTGGCTGAAGGAGCAGGGCCGGGTCGAGTACGTGTCGGCGACCGACAACGAGGCGCTCGCCGCCTTCCAGCTGCTGTGCAAGCTCGAAGGCATCATCCCCGCGCTCGAGCCCGCCCATGCCTTGGCCCATGTCACCAAGCTCGCGCCCGCGCTGGCCAAGGACAATCTGCTGGTGATGAATCTCTGCGGCCGCGGCGACAAGGATGTGTTTGCCGTGGCCGAGCGGCTGGGCATGAAGATCTGACCATGAGCCGCATCGCCCGACGCTTCGCCCAGCTCAAGGCCGACAAGCGCGCCGGTCTCGTGACCTATGTCAGCGCCGGCGATCCCGATGTCGACATCAGCTACCAGATCCTGAAGGGTCTGCCCGGCGCCGGTGCCGACCTGATCGAGCTCGGCATGCCGTTCACCGATCCGATGGCCGACGGCCCCTCGATCCAGCTTGCCGGTCAGCGCGCGCTCAAGGCCGGCATCACGGTCGACGCCACCTTCGACATGGTGCGTCGCTTCCGCAAGGAGACCGGCGATGACACGACACCCATCCTGCTGATGGGCTACTACAACCTGGTGTACCAGCGTGGCCCCGAGCGCTTCTGCAAGGAGGCGGCGGCGGCGGGAGTCGACGGCTTCATCCTGGTCGACCTGCCGCCCGAGGAAGCCGACGAGCTGAAGCCGCATGCCGCGGCGAACGGCCTCGACACGGTGCTGCTGACGGCGCCCACGACCGACGACAAGCGCCTGCCGGCGGTGCTGAAATATTCCTCGGGCTTCGTCTACTTCGTCTCCGTGCTCGGCATCACCGGAACCAAGTCGGCGACCGAGGACGCCGTGCGTATGCATGTCGAGCGCATCAAGCGCCACACCAGGCTGCCGGTCGGTGTGGGCTTCGGCATCAAGACGCCAGACCAGGCGGCCGCCGTGGCACGCCATGCCGATGCCGCCGTCGTCGGCACGGCCATCGTCGATCGCGTGAAGGTGGGCCTCGACGGCAACGGCAAGGCCAAGCCCGATCTCGTGCCGGGTGTCTTCGCCTTCATCAAGTCGCTTGCAGAAGGTGTGCGCGGCGTACGCAAAGCCTAGCCGCAGTCATCGCCGTGTAATGCGGGGGGACAAATCGCCGCCGTTCCTGTTCGTGCTGTGACCATTCATGCGCGCGCGCTTTTCGTCATTATCGGGTCACGATCGCGTCCTCATATTCGCCCCGACACAGCGACGAGGAGAATAAGCATGCAGCGCGACTCCATCGACCGGAAAGACAGGCTTTACGATACCTTCGCCGCGGCGCTGGCTGTTCTCGATGCCGAACATCGCGAGCCCGATCGCTGGGAAGAAGAGTGCCTGTCCTACGCGTTGGGGGCGATGGCCTGCGGCATGTACCTCGTCGCCGAGGTCGAGCTCGCCGCGTTCAAGCGGCCGCTCGCTGAACGATCGCCGGAAGTCCTCGCCGCGCTGGCGGCAAAGCCCGCGCGCTTCACCAAGGCGATGTTGCGCCACGGTCTGGACTACGTGCAGCAGCACTATGGACAGCGCCACACGGTCGACGACGTGCCGCCGGCGCTCGCCGCGGGCCAGCGCGATTTCCAGTCCTCTCTGATCGCTCTGCGCTAAGCCTCCGCCTGCTCCTCATCGTCGTCGAACAACAGGTCGGCGACGAAGGAATTGGTCTTGCGCTCCCAGCCGAAGGTCGAGGTCTGGCCATGACCGGGCACGAAGGTGATGTCGTCGCCCAGCGGCCATAGCCGCTTGCGAATCGAGTTCAGCAATTGCTCGTGATTGCCGCGCGGAAAGTCCGTGCGGCCGATCGAGCCGCGGAACAGCACGTCGCCCACGAAGGCGACCTTCGCCGGCTTGTGCACGAACACGACATGGCCCGGCGTATGGCCGGGGCAGTGCACGACATCGAAGGTGAGGTTGCCGAGGCTCACCGTCTCGCCGCCCTCGAGCCAGCGGTCGGGCACGAAGGGCTTGTAGGCCGGGAAGTTGTATTTGCGGCCGGAGTCCGGCAGGCCCTCGATCAGGAACAGGTCGTCCTTGTGCGGCCCCTCGATCTTGACCCCGTAATGCTCGGCCATGGTGCCGGCGGCCGAGGCATGGTCGACATGGCCATGGGTCAGCAGGACCTTCGTCACCTTGATCCCCTGCTCGGCGATCGCCTGCTTCAGCCTGTCGAAATCGCCGCCCGGGTCGACGGCGGTGCCTTCCATGGTTTCGTCGCACCAGACGATGGAGCAGTTCTGCTGGAACGGGGTGACGGGGGCGATCAGGACCTTGAGCATGGCACCGATCTAATGCCTCCCGCCCTCGCGTGGAAGGGCGTATGCTGCGCTCTCTCATGCACTGGCGGCGATGAACCTGCGTCTTCTGCTTTGCATCCTGGGCCTGCTCGGCCTCGCGGCCGTTCCCTCCCGGGCCCAGATCGCCGCGGTGGCCTCGCCCTCCGGCCCCGTCCAGGCCGGACCCTACGTCGTGGTCGATGCCGCCACGGGCGAGACGCTGCTGGAGCGCAGCGCCGGCGCCTACTGGTATCCCGCTTCGCTCACCAAGATGATGACGATCTATATCGTCTTTGAGGAGTTGAAGGCAGGCCGCCTCACTCTCGCCACGCCGGTCCCGTTCTCCGACTATGCCCGCTCGATGCCGCCGACCAAGCTCGGCCTGGGAGCCGGCCAGACGGTGACCGTCGAGCAGGGCCTGCAGGCTCTCGTGGCGCACTCGGCCAATGACGCGGCGACGGCGTTCGGCGAGCTGATCTCGGGTTCCTCCCCGGCCTTCGCCCAGCGCATGACCGAGACGGCAGCGCGGCTCGGCATGAGCGCCACCCAGTTCCGCAACGCCAATGGGTTACCCGATCCGGGTCAGATGACCACGGCGCGCGACATGACGATCCTGGCGATGGCTCTGGTCAAGCAATTCCCGGAATATTACGGCTACTTCCGCACCCAGCAATTCATGCTCGGCAAAATGAGGATAGGGCCGGGCATCAAGTTCCTCGATCTCTACGCACCCTACGCCGACGGGCTGAAGACCGGCTTCATCTGCGCCTCGGGCTTCAACATCGTGGGCAGCGCGGTGCGTGACGGGCGTCGGTTGATCGCGGTGGCGTTCGGCTTCCGCCGCGCCGACTTGCGCGACGAATTCATCGTCCGCCTGTTCGACGAGGCCTATGCGCTGAAGACCGGCGGCAACCGGCCCAAGATCTGGCAGTTGCGCAACGGTGACGGCGGTCCGGGCACGGTGTTCGCTTTGGGCGAGTGCGGCGGCATCCGCTACGACATGCCGGGCGATGCGGTCTGGCTCGGCACCTATGGCGACTGGAAAACGGCACGGCACGTCTACGACACCGGCCAGGCCGATCTGGTGAGGCTGGGAGTGGCGCGCCTCGGCAAGGAGTGGATCCTGCCCGTCACCGCCAACAAGGCGACCCGGCAGGCCGCGATCATCGCCGATCTCGAACCCGCCGCGGCACAAAAGCTCTGCGCCGACTACCAGGCGCGGAAATTGTTCTGCCAGATGAAGAAACCCGAGGAAATCGTGCCGCCCTTCGGCGCCTTCTGGCGCTGACGGCGTCGATCTTGGCCGACCCTGCCATTCGTGCGATACCGCCGCCATGAACTGGCTGACCAATTTCGTCCGGCCCAAGCTCAGGGCGCTGGTCTCCCGCAAGGAAGCGCCGGAGAATCTCTGGCTGAAATGTCCCAAGTGCGAACAGATGCTGTTCATGCGTGACTGGGAAGCCAACCAGGAAGTCTGCACCCATTGCGGTCATCACATGCGGATCAGTCCGCTGAAGCGCCTGCCGTTCCTGTTCGATGAGGGCAAATACGAGCTGCATCCGCTGCCCCGCGTCACCGCGGATCCGCTGAAGTTCCGAGACACCAAGCGCTACGACGCGCGGCTCAAGGAGGCGCAGGCCAAGACCGAGGGCACGACCGATGCGCTGGTGGTGGCGAGCGGCCCGATGGGCGGCCGCATGGCCATCGTGGCGCTGCTCGATTTCGGCTTCATGGGCGGCTCGATGGGCACCGCGGTGGGCGAGGGACTGGTGATGGCGGCCGACCTCGCCGTGGCGCGCAAGGCGCCGCTGATCGTCTTCTCCGCCTCGGGTGGGGCGCGCATGCAGGAAGGCATCCTCTCGCTGATGCAGCTCACCCGCACCACCATAGCCGTGCGCAAGGTGAAGGCGGCGGGCCTGCCTTACATCGTCGTGCTGACCGATCCCACGACCGGCGGCGTGTCGGCCTCGTTCGCCATGCTGGGCGACGTCCATATCGCCGAGCCCGACGCCATCATCGGCTTCGCCGGTCCACGCGTGATCCAGGACACGATCCGCCAGGAGCTGCCGCCCGGCTTCCAGCGCTCGGAATACCTGCTGGAGCACGGCATGGTCGACGCCGTGGTGCACCGCCACAAGTTGCGCGAGACGCTGATCCGGCTGGTCTCGCTGTTCATGGATCCCGTCACGTCGGAGGGCCGCGGCCTGGCTGTCGCGGTCCGCTGAGTGCACTCCGCCGGGCCGGCCATGATCGATCCGCTGCTCGAGCGCGTCATGCGCCTCCATCCGAAGTTGATCGATCTCGGCCTGGAGCGCACCGAACGCCTGCTGGCCGCCGTAGGCTCTCCGCATCGGAAGCTGCCGCCGGTCGTTCATGTCGCCGGGACCAACGGCAAAGGCTCGCTGGTCGCCTACCTGCGCGCCATGGCCGAAGCGGCGGGCTATCGCGTCCATGTCTACACCTCGCCGCATCTCGTGCGCTTCAACGAACGCATTCGCGTCGCCGGCCGCATCATCGACGACGATGTGCTCGACGCCATCCTGACGGAGTGCGAGCAGGCCAATCAGGAAAAGCCCATCACCTTCTTCGAGATCACCACGGTCGCGGCCTATCTCGCCTTCGCGCGCGTGCCGGCCGATCTGACGGTGATCGAGGTCGGCATGGGCGGCCGCTACGACGCCACCAACGTGATCGATCCCGTGCTCTCGGCCATCACGCCGATCGGCTATGACCACACGGGCTTCCTCGGCGACAAGCTCGAGGGCATTGCCGCGGAGAAGGCCGGAATCCTGAAGCGCGCGGTGCCGGGCGTGATCGGCCGCCAGCGCGAGGTGAGCGCCAAGGTGATCGGCGACGAGGCGAGCAAACTTGCAGCGCCGCTCTTCCGCATGGGCCGCGAATGGCAGGTGACGCCGACTTCCGCCGGCTTCCGCTACGAAAGCGACCTTCTGGGCCTCGACCTGCCGGCGCCGGCGCTGGTCGGCGCGCATCAGATCGACAATGCCGCAACGGCGGTCGCCTGCATCGAACGGCTGCGCGCCGCGCAGTTCCGCATCGACGATGCGGCGATCGCCCGCGGGCTCGCCGCGGTCGAGTGGCCGGCCCGCCTGCAGAAGCTGTCGCGCGGGCCGCTGGTCGAGGCCATGCCGCCCGGCGGCGAGCTCTGGCTCGACGGCGGCCACAACGAGGATTGCGGCATCGCGCTGGCGCGTCAGGCCGCCGACTGGGCCAAGGAGCCGGCGCCGCTGCCGCTCTACCTGATCTTCGGCATGCTCACGACCAAGGACGCCGCGGGTTTTCTGCGGCCGCTGGCGCGGCACGCCCGCAGCGCGCGCGCCGTGCCGATCGAGGGCCACGCCGCCTACACGCCGCAGGAAGCCTCCGCGCGGGCGGCCGAGGTGGGCCTTGATTGCGTGCCCGCAAACGACATCGGCGCGGCGCTGGAAGACCTGTTGGCCACCCAGCCCGCGCCGATGCGTGTCCTGATCTGCGGGTCGCTCTACGTCGCGGGCGAAGTGCTGGCCCGCAACGGCTGAGCCTGACTTAGCTGACGACTGTGTTGATCCAGCTCACCAGCTTCTGCTTGGGTTCGGCGCCGATCTTGGTCGCGGCGACCTGGCCGTTCTTGAACAGCAGGAGCGTGGGGATCGAGCGGACGCCATAGCGCGACGGCGTCGTCGGATTCTCGTCGATGTTGACTTTCACCACCTTCAGCTTGCCATCCATCTCCTTGGAGATGTCCTCCAGCGAGGGGCCGATCATGCGGCACGGGCCGCACCACTCCGCCCAGAAGTCGACAAGGACGGGCGTGTCGGACTTCAGGACTTCCTCTTCGAAGGAGGTATCGGTTGCTTTGACGGTCATATGGGTTCTCCCAAAAACACTACAGGCCGGTCGATGGACCGGCGCCGCCCTTGGACCCCAAGCTAGGAACGGCAGCCGCACGAGTCAAGATGCGGCGGCGTAAGGCATTGATTTGCTGAGCATTTCCGCATCGATTTCCATCAGCAAGGGCGCCGCCGTCCACAGCAAGAACGCTCGTACCGTACGGCCGGGATAGATGCCGGCGAGCAGCGCGCGATAGAGCGCGAGCTGCCGGCGATAGGCGAGCGCCACGTCCGACGCCGATTGCGGCGGCGGCCGGTTGGTCTTGTAGTCGACGATCAGCACTTCGCGCTCCGACACGGCCAGCCGGTCGACCTGGCCGCTGACGGTGAAGGTGCCGCGCGGCGTCTTCACCGTGCCGATCAGCGGCACCTCGGCGCGCGAGCCTTCGGCGAACAAAGCGGCATGGTCCGGCGCTTCGGTGACCGCGAGCACCTCCTCGCTCCAGTGCGCGATCTCCTCATCGGTCAAGCCATGCGCCGGATGGGCGAGGAAGCGCTCCGCCGCCGGCGCGCGCGCCGCGGTCGGCAGCGCGGGCAGATGGCGCAGCAGTTCGTGCAGCAGCCGGCCGCGTTGCCAGCGCCGCGAGTCTTCGTGCGCCAGCGGGCTGAAAGCCCGCGGGCTCGAGCGACTTTCGTCCGGCAGCGGTTGCGAAGGTGCCAGCGGCGCCGGCGGGTCGGGTTCGGCCGGTGCGGGCTGGCGCACCCACGGTTCGAGTTTGGCCGCCGCCTCCAGAGGCAATTCGGCCTGTTCGGGCAACTCGATGCGGCCGGCATTGGCGAGCTCGTAGCCATCGCCCGACCAGCCTTCCGGGCCGAGCAGCGTCGTGAAGTCGAACGGGCGCGGCACGGCGCTGCCGGCCTCGCTGCTTGCCCGCAACCCCGCCGCGATGCGCTCGTACCAGCAGCCACGATCGGGCTTCTTCGCGCCGATCCAGCCGCCGACATAGAGCCGATCCTCGGCGCGGGTCATGGCGACATAGAGCAGGCGGTTCTGCTCCTCGAGCGCGCGCTCGCGCGCCTGGGCGCGCCAGCTGCGCGCGGCCTCGTTGGCGTCGTCGGCGCGCGGCAGCCAGAGCCGGGCCTCGCCGTCGGCGCCGGCCAGCAGGCGCTCGGTGTCGCGCGGCACGCGGGTCGTGTCGGGCAGGTAGACGATCGGCGCCTGCAGTCCCTTCGACGCATGCACGGTGAGGATGCGCACCTCGCGGCGGCGGTTCTGGTCGAGATCGCGCTTGATCTCGCCGCCGCCCGCTTCGAACCAGCGCAGGAAGCCTTGCAGCGAGCCTCCCTCGGCGCCCTGATACTGCAGCGCGCGCGCCAGCAACTCATCGATCGGGTCGGCGGCCTCGCGGCCCAGCCGCTCCAGCAGGGCCACGCGGCCGCCTTCGGGGCCGAGCGCCTCGGCGAAGAAATCGAACGGCGTGATGTAGTCGGCGCGCTTCAGCCAGGCCGACAGCCGCACATGAGCGGCGGCGAAGGCGGCATCGCCCGCGCGCTCGCGCAGGGCGCGCCAGAGATGGCCGGTGCGCTTCCACGCCAGGGTGAAGAGCTGCTCCTCGCCGAGGCCGATCAGCGGCGATTTCAGAAGGCACGCCAGATTGAGATCGTCCTGCGGCAACAGCACGAAGCGCGCCGCGGCCAAAAGATCCTGGATCGCGAGCTCTTCGCCCAGGTTCAGGCGATCGACGCCAGCCACCTCGATTCCCTCGCGCTTCAGCGCGCGCACAAGCGCATTCACGAACTCGTTGCGCCGCCGCACCAGCACCATGAAATGGCCGGCATGCAGCAGCTCGCCCTTGCGCGCGCGCTGCTCGCGGCCGATCAGGCTTTTGGCGTGGACGGCGATCAGGCGGGCGAGGCGCTCATGCGGCAGCGCCAGCGCGCCGCGTGGACCTTCCAGGTCGGTGGTGTCGATCTCGGCCTCGGGCGCGCTGACCAGCGGCCATAGCTCGACCCGGCCAGGCTCGTTCTTCCGGCTGGGCAGATGGCTGACGCCGCCAGGTTCGGCGACGCCGCGGGCCGCTTCGACCTGGCCGAACACCCAATCGACGGCATCGAGCACGGCGGGCGTCGAGCGGAACGAGACATTGAGATCGACGGGCACGAATCTCTGCTCGGCGATGCGGCTCTGTTCGGCGAACCACTCGCGCATCTCCTTGAGCTTGCGCGGATCGGCGCGCTGGAAGCCGAAGATCGACTGCTTGGTGTCGCCCACGGCGAACACGGTGCGGCTGCGCTCGACCGCGCCCTCGCCCACGAAGAACTCCTCGGTCAGGCGGCGGATCACCTCCCACTGGTCGGGATTGGTGTCCTGCGCTTCGTCGACCAGCACGTGGTCGATGCCGCCGTCGAGTTTGTAGAGCACCCAGGCGGCACTGGCCGCACTCTCCAGCAGGCGCCGCGTCGCCACGATGAGGTCGTCGTAGTCGAGCGCCGCGCGCCGCCGCTTGGCGCGGGAATAGCGGCCGGCGATGTCGAGGCCGAGCCGCAGCAGCGCCAGGGTGTAGTCGACCAACGCCGCGCCGGCGACGCGATCGAGCACTTGCGCCAGCCGCTCGGCCTCGCCGCGCAACACCTTGTCGATGCCGGGCATCGCCGCCGTCGCGGCCTTGGTGGCGAGCCGTGATTGAATCCCACCGTCGGCCTTGAAGAATGCCTTGGCATAGGCGGTGAGGAGCGACGGCCGGTTTTCGGCGACGGCCAGCCATTCGGCGATTTGCTGCCCGCGTTCGACATCGGTCTTGGTGCCCTTTGCCAACGCTCGTGCAGCGGCGCGCAGGCCCGCGGCATCGAAGGCGGCATCGAGGCAGGCCTTGGTCCGCAGGCTGTCGGCGGTGTCGTCGGGCGAGCAGCCCATCTCCTCGGCCAGCCGCGCGCGCACGCGCCGCAGTCCCGCTTCGTCGCCGATGCGAGCCAGCAGCCAGGCCCGTTCGCTCAAGAGCCTGGCCATGAGCTCGGCGTATTCGGCGATCGAGATCCGGTTGGCCACTGCGGCCAGCGCATCGACCAGCGCAGGCGGCGCATCACGGCGGGCCAGCGCCTCCATCTGATCGTCCTGGGCGTGACGCAGCAGCGTCTGCGCCTCGGCCTCGTCGAGCACCTCGAAGCCCGGCGCCACGCCGGCCTCGAGCGGAAAGCGCTTGAGCAGCGCCTGGCAGAAGGCGTGGATGGTGAGGATGTTGATGCCGCCCGGCGCATCGAGCACGCGCGCGAACAGGCGGCGCGCCGCGACACGCTCCGCCGGATCGGGCGTGCGGTCGATGAGCTGCTCGACCTCCGCGTCGAGCGGGGCCTGCTGGGCGAGCGCCCAGCGTCCGAGCTGGGTCGCCAGACGGTTGCGCATTTCGGCGGCGGCTGCCTTGGTGAAGGTGAGGCACAGGATGCGCTCGGGTTTCACGCCGTCCAGCAGCAGGCGCGTCACGCGATCGGTCAGCACCTTGGTCTTGCCGGTGCCGGCATTGGCCTCGACCCAGGCCGAGTGGCCCGGCGTCGTGGCGCGCCGCTGCGCGTCGGTTGCCAGCCCCAGCGGATCGAGCGCCGCGCTCATTCCTCGCCACCGCCCGCGGTCGACCATTCGGCGACGCGCTCGAGATGAGCGTAGTCGTTGAAGTGCGGGATGAATTCCGGCCACGGCAGGGCGCCATAGGGCGTCGCGGGATTGGCGAAGTGCTCGGCCATCCTGGCGACAAGCGCCAGCATCGCCGGGACCAGCTGTTCGCTATCCTTGATCTCCTTGACCTCGCCGCCATTGCCCAAGCCGTTGGCCTGCCAATAGGAGAGGTGCACGGCGCGCGCCTTGCCCTTGATTGCCTTGAAGCCACCCTGTTGGGCCATTGTCGCCTCGAGCAGGAGCTGGGGCGCGAACAGTCCCTCCAGCTCCTTGGGCGAGGGGACGCGGCCGGTCTTGTAGTCGATGATCTCCCAGCCGCCGGGCTCGATCTCGTCGATGCGATCGGCACGCGCCTCGATGCGCAACGGGCGGCCCGGTGGGCCCACGGTGATAGCGCCGTCCGTTTCGCTCGCCAGCAGCCTGGTGCCCGCCGCGCGTCGCGCATTCTCGGTGCCGACGAACCAGCGCGCCAGACGCTGGAAGCGCGGCCACCAGAAAGCGCGTTCGGCAGGCGCCGCCAGCAGGGGTTCGAGATGCTTCTCGCCCAGCGCCTCGAACTGGCCGATCGCATCGGCTGGCAGCAGGCCGGAGGGATAGGCCTTCAGGAACTCGTCGAGCGCATCGTGCAGCGCCGAGCCGCGGTCGGCGGCGCCGAGCTCGGCCTCCAGCGGATCGAGCGCCTCCAGCCCCAGGATGCGCCGCGCATAGAGCCCGTAGGGATCGCGGCGCCACTGCTCGATGCTGGACACCGAGAGCCGCGTCGGCCGTGCCTCGAGCGGGGGCCGCGCTTCGGGACGGGGCCATGGCTTATAGGCATCGGGTCGATCAAGCGCGTCGGCCCAGGCGAGGTAGCTCCTGCGGCCGCGCTGGATGTATTCCGGCGGGGCAGCGGCGCTGCCGGGTTCGTAGCCGAACAGCGCGTCGAGCCGCGCCAGCCAGCGCGACGGCACCGTCGGCGCGCCGCCCTCGCGCTCGGCGCGGGTCAGCAGCACGCGCTCGGCGCCGAGCGCGGCGGCAAAATCGTGAGCCGACAGGCCGATGCGCCGCTCCGGCTGGGGCAGTCCAAGCGCGCTGCGCATCGGCCGGTTGATCCACGGTCCGGTCTCGACCGCGGGTGGCCACGTCCCCTCGTTCAGTCCGCCCAGCACCAGAAGGTCGGCGCGCTGCAGGCGGGCTTCCAGCGGCCCCCAGATGGCCAGGCGCGGATGGCGGCCGAAGCGGGGGCGGATGATCTCTGGCTCGAGCATCGCGGAAAGCAGCGCCGGCCATTCGCCACCCGCGATTTCGTCGGGGCCGGTCCATGCGGCGCGCAGGCGGGCGAGGGCGTCGGCCAGCGCTTCGCCCGCCTCGCCCGACCACAGCGTCTCGGCCGTCGCGATCGCCTCGCCAGCGGCGATGGTGGCGTCGAGCAGAGCGGCGGGGGCAGCAGCTTTCGCCATCGATGCCGCAAGGTCCGACGTCGCGGCATCGAGTCGATCGATCAACATCTCGACGGCACGCTGGTCGGTGGGATCGCCGAACCTGGCCTTCGCGATGTGAGCACGGATCGCCGGCATGCCGGGCGTGGGCTTCAGCCCGCGCAGGCACTTGCGATCGAGCCGCCGTGTCGCATCGAGCAGCGCCGCACGATCGCCGCCCAGGGTGCAGAGCGGATGCTTCAGCAAGGCGAGCAGGGCGACCGGCGCGAAGCCTTCGTCGACGGCCGCGACCAGCGCGTGCAACAGGGCAGCCGGCGGCGTGTCGGCCAATGGCGCGCCGGCCGAGTCATCGATGTCGACATTCCAGCGCCTGAGTTCGGCGGCGACGCGGCGCGCCAGCGCGCGGTCGGGCGTGACCAGGGCCGCCGTGCGGCCTTCGTCCTTCAGCGTCTCGCGCAACGCGAGGGCCACGACCAGCGCTTCCTGATGGGCGGTCGCGCAATCGGCACGCGTCACATGCTCCAGCGACGATGTCGGGGGCCGCGACCACGCCTCGGTGGTCTCCGCCGGCCGCATCAGTTCGGTGATCAGCAGATGGCGCGCCGAACCGCCGCCGCCCGGCCAGTCGGCGACGTCGGTGCGATCGCAATCCAGCGCCGCGAGAAGTTCGCGCAAGCCGTATTGCGGATGCGATTGGTCGAGCTCCGTCCAGCTTGCATCGTCCATGTCGCGGTCCAGGCCCGGCAACACGACCGCGCCCTGCGGCAGTTGGGCGATGGCGGCCAGCAGGTCGCGCGTGGCGGGTTGCGAGCCGGTCGAGCCGGCGGCGATCACCGGCGTCGCGGGCGGCTCGGCGCGCCAGCGTGCCGCCTGCGCCCGGATCGCCCGGGTGCGCCGTTCGATGGCGTCGATCTGGCCGCGTTCGGCCAGCACCTGCGGCCAGGCCTCGCCGACGATGGCGAGGAATTTCAGCGTGCGCTGCCAATGGCTGGCGAAGTTGCCTTCGACCAGGCCTTCGAGCTGGCTGAACGACACGCCCTCGATGGCCAGCTCGTCGAGCAGCCGGCCGAGTTCGCGCGCAAGCCTGAGCGCCTGCGCCGCCGACTGGGCGATGGGATGGCCCTCGTCGTCCTTGAAGGCCGAAACGAGTCGCGCCAGCAGCGCCTCGCGCTCGGCCGATTCGATGGCGGGCGGCAGGGCGAGCGCGCTGCCGTCGCCGGCCGCCACCTCCCACTCGCTTTCGTCGAGGTCGCCCAGCGGCGCCAGCCGCGGCAGCAGGGTAGGCTTGCCGTTCGTCGCGCGCAGGAAGGCCTCGCGCAAGGCCCGCACCGAGCGCCGCGTCGGCAGCAGGATCAGCACATCGGCCAGCGCCAGCGGATCGCCGCCATGCTGCGCCAGCACGCCGGCCGCCAGCTCGTCAGCGAAGCGGCGGTCGATGCCGATGGTGAAGACGCTGGTCATGCCAGCATGCGTTCGGCTTCGGCGAGCGCCTCGGGCGTGCCGATATGGAACCAGTCGCCATCGTTGAAGACGCCGAACAGCCGGCCCTTCTCCTCTGCCTGGTTCCACAGCTTGAGCAGCGAGAAGGCGCCTTCCGGCGAGTCCCGGAACAGACGTGCGTCGCAGACCGACACGCTGGCGAAGACATAGGGGGCCAAGGATGCAATGCCGCGATAGCGCGCGCGACCGCCGGGTTCGATGAAGAAGTCGCCGCGATCCGTCGCCTCGCGGCCGATCACCTTGTGAATGGGGTGGAGCAGCAGCAACGCATCCATGCGTTCGGGAGTCCACTTCATTTCCAGCCGCTCCAGCATGGTGCCGGACGTCTCGCGCCACAGCCCGTCGCCGTTCAACACGAAGAACGGGCCAGCGCCCAGCAGAGGCAGGGCGTTCTTCACGCTGCCACCGGTTTCCAGCAATCGCTCCTCGTAGACGATGCGGGCGCGCCCGTTTACTCGATCGGCGATCTGCTGGCCGAGATGGTGAACGTTCACCACGATATTGGTAACGCCATGCGCGATCAGTCGATCCAGCGAGCGCTCGAGCAGCGAGCGGCCAGCCACGGGAAGCAGCGGCTTGGGCAGGGTGTCGGTCAGCGGCCGCATGCGCTCGCCGCGGCCGGCCGCCAGGATCATGGCGGCGTCGATCTTCATGCGGCACCGATCCGCCGCCGGGCGGGCGGCAGCAGGCGGTCGACCCAGGCTCGCAAGGGCGCCAAAGCGTCGTGTTGCAGCGAACGCTCGAACATCCGCCAGACACGCGGCAGATGGGGCAGATAGTCGGGCTTGCCGTCGCGCTTCAGCAGCCGGATGAACAGCCCGATGATGCGGGCGTGACGCTGGGCCGCCATCACGGCGAAACCGGTGCCGAAGTCTTTTTTGTCGAGCCCCGTTTCGTCGAGGTAGCGGGCCAGGCAGGCGGCGTGCACGGCGGGCGAAACGTCACGGCGGGCATCCTCGATCAGGGAGACGAGATCGTAGGAGGGGTGACCCTGCTGCGCATCCTGGAAATCGAGCAGGCCGCAGGCCATGACGCCGGGTCGAGCCGGCAACCACATGAGATTGTCCTTGTGGTAGTCGCGCAGCAGCAACGTGTCGCTCGCCGCCGGCAGGTTGGCGAGGCAGGCGCGCCAGGCGGCGCGATAGGCCGCCGTCTCCTCGTCCGGTGTCGGCCGGCCGCTGGCGGCGGGCAGATACCAGTCGGGCAGCAGCATCGCCGCATCGATCAGCGCCTCGCCGGCATAAGCGCCGAGGCCGGGCAACGGCGCGCGTTGGCCGGCATGATGCAAGACGACCAGCACGTCGGTGGCGCGCGTATAGAGCTCGCCTTCGTCGCCACCCGCTTCGAGCACGCGGGCGAAGGTGTCGTCGCCGAGATCTTCCAGCAGCAGGAAGCCGTTGGCCTCGTCCTCGGCATGGATCACCGGCGCGCTGAGACCGAGCCCGATCAGGTGACGGCCGATGCGCACGAACGGCCGCACGTCTTCCTGCGGCGGCGGGGCATCCATGACGACGGCCGAGCCGCTCGGCCGGCGAAGCCTGAAGTACTTGCGGAACGAGGCGTCGCCCGCCAGCAGCCGCTCGTCGGCGTCACCCCAGCCGGCGTGGCGGACGAAATCGGCGCGCAGCCGGTCGCGTTCAGAGGCCGCCAAAGCGGGCTTCTCCCTGCAGATCGGCGCGCCTGCCGTCGCCCTCCATGGCCAGCGTCACCGTGAGCCGCTCGCGGGGCAGCAGCGTGCCCAGCCGTTCCGCCCATTCAACCAGCGCCACGCCGTCGGCGCGCGCCTCCTCCCAGCCCAGTTCGAACACCTGCTCCGGCTCCTCCAGGCGGTAGAGGTCGAAGTGCCAGAAGACGCCCACCGGCGTGTCGTAGACCTCGACCAGGGTGAAGGTCGGGCTGGGCACGATCAGCGCCGGATCGCCCGAAGCGGCGCGCAGGATGGCACGCGCCAGCGTGGTTTTGCCGACACCCAGCCCGCCCTGCAAGGCCACGACGTCACGCGGCTTCAGGCGCCCGGCGAGGGACGCCCCCAGCCGCTCCGTGGCGGCTTCGTCAGGCAGGAAAAAAGAAAAAGTCGGCACCGGCGCTCCCGATGCCGACTTTTAACACGTTGCCCCCGGCGTGCGTCCTGTGGGTCGATCAGTAGCGGTAGAGATCGCCCTTGAAGGGGCCGAGCTCGGGCACGCCGATGTACTTCGCCTGGTCGGGACGGAGCTTGGTCAGCTTGGCGCCGACCTTTTCGAGATGCAGGGCCGCCACCTTCTCGTCGAGCGACTTGGGGAGGGTGTAGACCTTCTTCTCGTACTTGCCCGGGTTGGCGAAGATCTCGATCTGCGCCAGCGTCTGGTTGGAGAACGAGGCCGACATCACGAAGCTCGGATGGCCGGTGGCGTTGCCGAGATTGACCAGCCGGCCTTCGGACAGCACGATGATGCGCTTGCCGTCGGGGAACTCGACCTCGTCGACCTGCGGCTTCACGTTGTGCCACTTGAAGTTCTTGAGGTTGCCGATCTGGATCTCGCTGTCGAAGTGGCCGATGTTGCAGACGATGGCGCGGTGCTTCATCGCCTTCATGTGGTCGAGCGTGATCACGTCGACATTGCCGGTGGCGGTGACGAAGATATCGGCACGCGGCGCGGCATCTTCCATGGTGACGACCTCGTAGCCCTCCATCGCCGCCTGCAGGGCGCAGATCGGATCGACCTCGGAGACCATGACGCGGCAGCCGGCCTGGCGCAGCGAGGCGGCGGAGCCTTTGCCGACGTCGCCGAAGCCCGCGACCATGGCGACCTTGCCCGCCATCATGACGTCGGTGCCGCGGCGGATGCCGTCGACCAGCGATTCACGGCAGCCGTAGAGATTGTCGAACTTCGACTTGGTGACCGAATCGTTGACGTTGATGGCCGGCCACAGGAGTCGGCCATCCTTCTCCATCTGGTAGAGCCGGTGCACGCCAGTCGTGGTTTCCTCGGTGACGCCGCGGATCGCCGCGCCGAGCTTGGCGTACCAGCCGGGCTTGGCCTTGTTGGTCCTGGCGATCGCCTTGTAGAGGACCTCTTCCTCCTCGTTGGTCGGCTTGGCGATCAGCGATGGATCCTTCTCGGCGCGCATGCCGAGATGGACCAGCAGCGTGGCGTCGCCGCCGTCGTCCAGGATCATGTTGGGTTCGCCGCCGTCGCCCCATTCGAAGATCTTGTGGGTGTAGTCCCAGTACTCCTCGAGGCTCTCGCCCTTGATGGCGAAGACCGGCGTGCCGGCCTTGGCGATGGCGGCAGCGGCATGGTCCTGGGTCGAGTAGATGTTGCACGAGGCCCAGCGCACGTCGGCGCCCAGCGCCTTCAAGGTCTCGATCAGCACGCCCGTCTGAATGGTCATGTGCAAGGAGCCGGCGATGCGCGCGCCTTTCAGCGGCTTCTTGGGGCCGTATTCCTTGCGAATGGCCATGAGACCCGGCATCTCGGTCTCCGCCATGTCGAGTTCCTTGCGGCCCCAGTCGGCGAGCCCGATATCCTTGACGACATAATCCTGGGCCATTTGGCGCTCCGCGCTGCAAGGGGATGGAAAGGCGGGCGTGTCATATCAGCGGCCCGCCGCCGCCTCAACGCGGCCCATGCGCATATAAGCAAGAATTTATGGCGATATTCCCACGTCTTTATTTCCTCCCCACGAAGTGCGAGGTGGTGGGGACACCTCTCCTCGCAGATGAGGGGGAGGAAGGCCTAGTCCTCGCCGAACTTGCTCTCGACCAGCGCCGACAGGGCGGCCATGGCCTCGACGCCCTGGCGGCCCGAGCAGGAGAGCTCGATCTCGCTGCCGATGCCGGCGGCCAGCATCATCAGGCCCATGATGGAGAGGCCGGAGACTTCCTGGCCCTTGAAGCTGACGCGGATGGTCGCATCGAACTGGCCGGCGGTGCGCACGAACTTGGCGGCGGCGCGGGCGTGCAGGCCGCGCTTGTTGGCAATCGAGAGGGTCCGGCGGAGCGCGCCAATGCCGGCATCCGCGCCTTGCGACGCGGCGTCGCTCACGAAGCTTCCTTGGCCAGGATGCGCGAGGCGACGGTGATGTATTTGCGGCCGGCTTCCTGGGCCATGCGCACGGCCTCGGCGATCGGCCGGTTGCGCACCGAGGCGAGCTTCACCAGCATCGGCAGGTTGACGCCGGCCAGCACCTCGATGCGCGCCTGTTCCATGATCGAGATCGCGAGATTGGAAGGCGTGCCGCCGAACATGTCGGTCAGCACGATCACGCCGTCGCCCTTGTCGCAGGCTCGCGCGCTTTCCAGGATCTCGGCGCGCCGCTTTTCCATGTCGTCGTCGGCGCCGATGCATACCGTCGAGACGCATTGCTGTGGACCGACGACATGTTCGAGCGCGGCCAGAAATTCACGCGCCAGATTGCCGTGGGTAACCAGTACGATACCAATCATGTCGTTCGCTCTGCCCCTGCGCCACCAGCCCCCCCGGCTGCTTCGGCGTCCCGGTGGGAGAGACTGACGGAGCGGCCCGCGCCGCGCAACCAGTCCGCCAGCTCCTCGGCTACCGCCACGGAGCGATGACGGCCGCCGGTGCAGCCAATGGCAATGGTCAAATAGCTTTTTCCCTCTGCGTCAAAACGCGGCAGCAGGGGCCCGACCAGACCCTTGAGCCCGTCCAGGAACGGCCGGTAGCCGGGGTCGCTGGCGACGTAGGCGGCAACCGCCGGGCTGCGGCCGGTGAGCGGCTTCAGCGTCGGCTCATAATGCGGGTTCTTGAGGAAGCGGACATCGAACACGAGGTCGGCCTCGCGCGGCAGGCCACGCCGATAGGAGAAGGACATCACCGAAAGCCGCGTCCCGGGGCCGCGGCCGAGCGCAAAGTGGCCGCCGAGCAGTTGCTTGAATTCGTGCGGCGAGAGCGCCGAGGTGTCGATCACCACGTCGGCCGAATCACGCATCCAGCCGATCTGGCGACGCTCTTCGATGATGCCGTCCGCCACCGGACGGTCGGGTGCCAACGGGTGCGGCCGGCGCGATTCGGTGTAGCGGCGCTGCAGCGTTTCGGTTTCACATTCGAGGAACAGCAGGCGCGCCCTGATGTCGGACCGTTCGCGCAGCCTGCGGACCTGCCGCACCAGCTCGTGCGGATCGAAGCCGTAGGTGCGGGTGTCGACGCCGAAGGCGAGGGGAGCCGCCATCTCGCCGGGATTGCCGGCGGTCGAGCGCATCAGGTCGCCGAGCAGGGGCAGCGGAATGTTGTCGACCGCGACGTAGCCCATGTCGTCCAAGGCATGCAGAGCGGTGATGCGGCCGGCGCCGGACAGGCCGGTGACGACAACGAACGGCCGTCGCGTGTCATGGCTGGCGGACGAGGCGCCGATCGGGGCAGAGGAGGTAGGGCTGTCGGGCATGGCGGAAGCCACGCCAATCATGCGACCGCGATTCCCATCAAGGCAAGGCGCAACTTCGCAGAGGCGGAGGCCTCGAAAGGCGCCAGCATCAGCACCGGCAGGGCGACACCCAGCAGGGATTCTGGATTCGTTTCGGGCAGGCGCTCGATGCGTTCCGGTGGCGCCAGGTCGACCAGCAAAACTACCGGCGCACGGGCCACCAGTTGATCACGGGCAAGCTTCAAGATGCCCACGCCGCGCGCCTCGATCAGGCCGGCGATCCTGGCAGGGGCGCTGGCGATGACGGATTTTCCCCGGCGGACAAGCTGGGTCTGGTCGTCGGCCACCAGGCGGGCGCCCGACTCGATCAGGCGCAACGCCAGGTCGGACTTTCCTGCCCCGGAAGGCCCGCGCAGCAAGACCGCGCGCCAGCTCCGGCCGCGCGGACGAAACGCCACGCATGTCGCATGCATCAGCGTCGTCATGCGGACATCACTTGCCGGCGGCGGCCGGCACGCGAATGGTGAAGCGCGCGCCCAGCACGCGGCCGCCCTCTGGTTCATTGGTGGCGGCGCGGCGATTGGTAGCCGAGATCGAGCCGCCGTAGGTCTCCATGATCTGCCGGCAGATCGACAGACCCAGCCCCGAATGCTGGCCGAAATGCTCGGTCGGGCGCTCCGAATAGAAACGCTGGAAGATCGATTCGAGGTTCTCTTCGGGAATGCCGTGGCCCTCGTCGTCGATGGTGACGACGAACGGGCCGCCGCGCGGCTCGCGGCTCAGCTCGACCACGATGTGCGAGCCGGGCGGACTGAACGACAGCGCATTGTCGATGACGTTGCGGAACACCTGGCCGTAGCGGCCGTCATGGCCGTGCGCGGCGAAAGGCGGGTTGGCGGCGAGCCGGTACTCGACCTCGACGCCTGACTTCTGCGAGGCGGTAACGGCGTAGTGGCGCACCATGTCGCCCAGCAACGCGTTCAGGTCGACCGGCTTGACCTCGCCGCGCATCAGCTCGGCATCGAGCCGCGAGGCGTCCGAGATGTCGGAGATCAGCCGGTTCAGCCGGTTGATGTCGTCCATCACGATGGCCATCAGCTTTTCCCGCCGATCGGGATTGAGATCGGGCCGCGCCGCCATCTCGATCGCCGAGCGGAGCGAGGTCAGCGGATTCTTGAGCTCATGCGCCACGTCGGCAGCGAAGCTCTCGATGGTGTTGATGCGTTGCCACAGCGCGTCGGTCATCGAGCGCAGCGCATCGTTCAGGTCGCCGATCTCGTCGCCGCGCTTGCCGAGGTCGGGGATTTCCGGCCGGCTCTCGCGTGCCAGCCGGACCTCGTCGGCGGCGCGCGCCAGGCGCACGATCGGCTGGGTGATGGTGCCGGCGAGGTAGAGCGACAGCAGCACCGTGATGCCGAGTGCGGCGGCGGCAATCACCATCATGTCGTAGCGCACCTCGCGCAGCGAGGCGGCGATGGCGCGGTTGTCGCGCGTCAGCATCAGCGCGCCCAGCACCTGCTTGTAGCGTTGCACCGGCACGGCGGCGCTCAGGATCAGCCGGCCGTCGGGGGCCATTCGCACGGCCGAGGCGTTGAAGCCGCGCAGCGCACTCGCCGCCTCGGGAAAGTCGCGCACGGTGGGGGAGGCGCGCTCGACATATTCGGGAAAGCGGTCGGCGCGCGACAGCTGGCGGGCGAACCAGTCGCCGAGCCGTTCGCCCAACTCCGGATCGACGGTGGCGGGCTCTTCCGGCGGTGGCAGCGGCATCACGTGGATGCGGCCGGCCTCGCTCAGCACCGCCGAATCGCCCAGGAGTTCGCCGGTCTCGCTGAACAGCCGGGCGCGCACGCCGGTCGGGCGGACCAGCCGGGTGAGGAGCTGGCGCGCCTCGTCGGCGTCGAGGCGGTTGACGGTGGTCTCGCCGCCCGCCACCGCGACCTCGCTGATCCCCGCCGCCACCATCTCGCCCTGCACGGCGAGCGAGGCGAGTTCAGCGTCGATCAGTTCTTCCTCGTAGTCGCTGAGATAGACCGCGCCCAGGGTCAACAACGCCACCGGCACGATGTTGAGCAGCAGGATGCGGCGCGTGAGCGGCGAATGGCGTCGCGTGGCGCTGCGGCGGCGGCGCAACAGCGAGGGCGATTCGGCGGGCCGCGCCGGCGCAGGCGCGACGCTGCGGCGGCCGAACGCCGCGGCAATCCGCGAACCCAAGCCCTGCAGTCCGAACCGGCGCCGGCCGGGCTCAGGAGTCGCGGTATCGGTATCCGATGCCATAGAGCGTTTCGATCTGCTCGAACTCGCCGTCGACCTCGCGGAACTTGCGGCGCACCCGCTTGATGTGGCTGTCGATGGTGCGGTCGTCGACATAGATCGTCTCGCCGTAGGCGGCGTCCATCAGCTGGTCGCGGTTCTTCACGTGGCCCGGCCGCTCGGCGAGCGATTTCAGGAGCAGGAACTCGGTGACGGTGAGGTGCACCTCCTTGCCCTTCCAGGTGCATTGATGGCGGCTCGGATCGAGCACCAGCTCGCCGCGTACGATACGTTCGGCCTGGCCCTCGCCCTTGGGGCCGCTGGTGTCGGCGCGGCGCAGCACGGCGCGGATGCGTTCCAGCAGCAGGCGCTGGGAGAACGGCTTCCGGATGAAATCGTCGGCGCCCATGCGCAGGCCCAGCACCTCGTCGATCTCCTCGTCCTTGGAAGTGAGGAAGATCACCGGGAACTGGTGCGTCTTGCGAATGCGGTTCAGGAGCTCCATGCCGTCCATACGCGGCATCTTGATGTCGAAGATGCCCAGATCGGGCGGTGACTGGGCGAGCCCCTCCAGCGCCGAGGCGCCGTCATTGTAGGTCTTGATCTGGAAGCCCTCGGCCTCGAGCAGCATCGACACGGAGGTGAGGATGTTGCGGTCGTCGTCGACAAGGGCAATGTTTTTGCGCACGGCTTGGCTTCTCCTGACGGGGCGGGCAGCGGGCAATGGTAACACAGACCGGGCCGTTGCCGCCGCTGCCCCGATCTGCCATCGCTAAGGATGAATTAAGGCGTTTTTGACCTCGAAAAATGACCGACGACATGCCTCGCGCCGTGCGCGACCTGGTCCGTGGACTGGATCGCGCCGCCCTGGCCACTGCCCTGCCTGTGCAAAGCGGGGCCTGGCCCTACGCCTCGCTGGTGCTGGTGGCGGTCGACCATGACCTGTCGCCGATCCTGCTGTTGAGCGATCTTGCGGAACATACCAAGGCCATCGCGGCCGACGGCCGGGTCGCGCTGCTGTTCGACGGCACCCAGGGTCTCGAGCAGCCCCTGACCGGCCCGCGGGTCACCCTGGTCGGGCGCGCCGAGCGCACCGCCGACAAGCGCCTGGGCCGCCGCTTTCTCGCCCGCCATCCGGATGCCGGGATGTATGCCGGCTTCAAGGATTTCAATTTCTACCGGGTCGTCGTGCAGCGCGCCCATCTGGTGGCCGGCTTCGGCAAGATACAGTGGCTGAGTGCCGCCGAACTGGCGGTGCCGGCTGCCGTCGGCTTGGCCGAAAGCGAGGACGGGATCGTCCGGCACATGAACGAGGACCATGCCGACGCGGTCCAGCTCTATGCCGCCAAGCTGCTCGGCCGCGCCGGCAGCGACTGGCGGATGACCGGCATCGACGCGGAAGGGATCGATCTCAGGCAGGCCGGCCAGGTCGCACGGCTCGCCTTTGATGCGCCTTTGAATGCTGCCGGCGAGGCACGAAAGGTATTGGTCACTCTCGTCGCCAAAGCACGGGCCGCCTGATTCCGCGGCGCGGCATGCTGTTCGCAGTTGCGAGATCGATTCACATGATCCTCAACACTAACTGTCGCAGGGCCTTGCCACCCCATATCCGTCCCAGTAGCGCATAGGGTTGAAAGGAGCGCGTTGGTCTATACGTCTCTCGGGATAAGCCGGACAAAGCAAAAGCAGGAGAAACGCTGTGCAACAGGCGGGCTTCGTCATCCCCAAATTCGGGATCGAATCGCTTGGGTTGAAGAACCTAAGCAACGTTCATTGGAACCTCTCGGTTCCTGCGCTCTACGAAGAGGCGGTGCGTCGCCGCGAAGGCAGCATCGCGGACGGCGGGGCATTCGCGGTGCGCACCGGCGTGCATACCGGCCGTTCGCCCAACGACAAGTTCTTCGTCGAGGATTCGGAGAGCAGCGGCCGCATCGACTGGGGCAAGACCAACAAGCCGATCTCCCCCGAGCGCTACCGCGCGCTCTACAACCGCATGCTGGGCTACGCCCAGCGCCGCGAGCTGTTCGTGCGCGACTGCTGGGCCGGCGCCGATCCGGCGCATCGGATCGGCGTGCGCGTCATCACCGAGACCGCCTGGCACAACCTGTTCGCCAGGAACATGTTCCTGCGGCCGCGGCGCGAGGAGCTCGAGGGCTTCAAGCCCGAGTTCACGATCCTGAACCTGCCGGGCTTCCAGGCCGAGCCGAAGCTCGACGGCACGGCGTCGGATTGCGCCGTCCTGGTCAATTTCACCGACCGGGTCGTGGCGATCTGCGGTACCTGGTATGCCGGCGAGATCAAGAAGTCGGTGTTCACCATCCTGAACTACCTGCTGCCCGACCGGAACGTGCTGCCCATGCACGCCTCGGCCAATGTCGGGCCGAAGGGCGACGTGGCGATTTTCTTCGGCCTGAGCGGCACCGGGAAGACCACGTTGTCGGCCGACCCGTCGCGCACCCTGCTGGGCGACGACGAGCACGGCTGGGGCGAGAGCAGCCTCTTCAACTTCGAGGGCGGCTGTTATGCCAAGGTGATCAAGCTCAGTCGCGAAGCCGAGCCCGAGATCTACGCCACCACCGAGCGCTTCGGCACGGTGCTGGAGAATGTCGTGATCGATCCGGCGACCGGCGGCCTCGACCTCGATGACGGCCGCTATACCGAGAACACGCGCGCCTGCTATCCGCTCGAATTCATTCCCAATGCTTCGGCGTCGGGCATCGCCGACACGCCTCAGAACATCGTCATGTTGACGGCCGACGCCTTCGGCGTGCTGCCGCCGATCTCCCAGCTCAGCCCCGAGCAGGCGATGTATCACTTCCTGTCGGGCTACACCTCGCGCGTGGCCGGCACCGAGAAAGGCGTGACCGAGCCGCAGGCCACCTTCTCGACCTGCTTCGGCGCGCCGTTCATGCCGCGCCATCCGACGGTCTATGCCAAGATGCTGGGCGAGAAGATGGCGCGCCAGCACGTGAAATGCTGGCTGGTCAATACCGGTTGGTCGGGCGGCGGCTTCGGCGTCGGCGAGCGCATGTCGATCCGCCACACCCGCGCCATGGTGCGCGCCGCGCTCGACGGCAGGCTGGCCTCGATTGCAAGTTCGACCGATCCGCATTTCGGCATGCAGGTGCCCAGCGCCTGTCCGGACGTGCCCGGCGACGTGCTGAATCCGAAGAACACCTGGAAGGACAAGAAGGCCTACGACAGCGCCGCGCGCGACGTCGTCAGCCGCTTCGAGGCCAACTTCAAGCAGTTCGAGGGCCACGTCGACGGCAAGGTCTGCCAGGCCGGGATCCGCGCCGCCGCCTGATTCACGCCGTCGTCGACACCGGAATGTGACGACCGACCGCTGCGAGGGACCTTTCGCGTCGGGTTGGCGCACGTCATATGATGTCCTGGCTTGAGTACAATTCCTGACACCCCCACCGTCGTCGCGGCTCCGCCGCGGCGACCCTTTCGCGTGCCGCTGATCGCGGCGCTGGCGCTGGCCTTCGTTTCACTCGCGCTGATCTCGGGCATCGCCTACATCGTCGTGCTGGCCGACGCCAGCCCCATCGCCGAACGGCTGCTGGTCGACCGCGCTGCGCGTGTCGTCGATGCGCAGGTTGCCCTGGTCAGAAGCCGGCTCGATCCGGTCTCCGAACATCTCGAGCTGATCGCGGCTCTCGCCGCGCATGGCCGGCTCGATATCAGCTCGCCCGTCGATATGCGCGAAGCGCTATGGGTGATGATGACCAAGGTGTCGGCGATCTCGAGCGCCTCCTTCGCCACCTTCGACCTGAAATTGGACCGGGTCATCCGTTATCCCGACGGCAAGGTCACCCGCGATACCATCTCCCTCGTCGACGTGCCGCGCGGCCTCGAGCAATTTCGCCGGCTGCAGACCTCGCATATCACCTTTTGGGGGGATCCCTTCTGGAGCCACCCTCAGCAGCAACTGGTGCTGAACGTGCGCACGCCGGTGCGGCGTCTCGACGACGCCTTCATCGGCGAGCTGCTCGCCACCGTCGCGGTCGGCGACCTTTCATACCTGATCGGCGATGCGAGCCAGGGCGGCGGCGGGCGCTATTTCATCCTGGTGGGACACGACAAGGTTCTCGCTCACCGCAGGCTGGTCGATCCGCGCGGGCTCGGCCTCTCGGAAGACCGGCCGTTGCCGACCATCAAGGAAGTCGACGATCCTGTGCTGGCCCGGATCTGGGATCCGCCGGTGCGCAATGCGCAGATCGACCGCGTGTTGGGCAAGCTCGGCCACGTCGTCGAGGCCGAGGGACGGCGCTGGGTGTTCGTCTATAGCGAGCTGCGTCGCTACAGTACGGATGAGCCCTGGCTGGTCGGCCAGTATTTCCCGATCGAGGACGCAACCGGCGATCTCGACCGTCTGACCAGCGGCGCCATCGTCGGCGCGGCGACGCTTGCGGTCGCCTTTCTGCTGGCCCTGCTGATCGGGCTCAGCATGGCGCGGTCGATCCGCACCATCACCTCGGCCGCCGAATCGATCGAGCGCCTGGAGTTCGACCGGCCGTTTCATCGCCGTTCGCGGCTGCGCGAGATCGACGATGCCGGCCATAGCCTCGACAAGGCGCGCGGCGCGCTGAAATGGTTCGGCGCCTACGTGCCCCATCGCCTGGTCTTCCGTTTGATGGAGCTCGGCGAGGATGCGGTGCGCTCGCGCCGGCGCAACGTGACGGTGATGTTCAGCGACATCGTCGAATTCACGCCGCATGCCGAGGACCTGCCCGAGCAGGAGACGGCGGATCTGCTCAACCACCATTTCGCCCTGCTCGGTGCTTGCATCGACCACGAGCAGGGCGTGATCGACAAATACATCGGCGACTCGGTCATGGCGGTGTGGGGCGGCTTGTCCCGGATGGACGACCATGCCGACCATGCGGTGCGCGCCGCGCTCGCCATCGCCCGGGTGATTGGCGAGGACAATGCAATCCGGCGCGCCGCCGGCCATCCGGTGATCCGCGTGCGCATCGGCTTGCATTCCGGCCCGGTGGTGGTGGGCAATATCGGCGCGCCTGGCAGGGTCAACTTCACGGTGGTCGGCGACACGGTGAACATCGCCCAGCGCTTCGAGCAGCTCGGCAAGGAGTTCATGAAGGATGGCGAGGAGATGGTCGTGCTGGTGAGCGGCGACACGCTGGCCGCGGTGAAGGATCGCGACGGCCTCGGCATCGGTCCGCTCACGTCGACGCTGCGTCAAGTCAAGGGGCATGACAAGCCCGTCGAGGTCTATCGCCTGGTGTGAGCGGCGTCGCGTGCTGGACGGACCCGCGCATCCGCCGTTAGTGTGGCGTCCATCGGTCTGGGGAGACTGGATGGAAGCGGGCAAAAAATGAAGCGACGGGACCTGGTAGTCGTATCGACGGCGGCATTGGCATGGGGACCGATCCGCACGTTGCAGGCCCAGACCACCATGCCAGGCACTCCCCCCAGTACGACAACCACACCGACTACGACGCCAAGTACGACACCAAGTACGACACCGGGCACGGCGCCAACTTCGACCGCGTCGGCAAGTGTTGCATCGGGCTCCCAGCCGTTCACCGCCGCGCAGCTCGACCAGTTGCTGGCGCCGATCGCCCTCTATCCTGACGATCTTTTGGCGCAGCTCCTGATGGCGGCGAGCTATCCGCTTGAAGTGGTCGAGGCGGCCCGCTGGTCGAAGGACAATCCCAGCCTCAAGGGCGCCGCCGCCCTGGCCGCGGTGAAGGACAAGGGCTGGGACGTCAGTGTGACGTCGCTGGTGGCCTTCCCGCAGGTCCTGGCGATGATGAACAGCAAGCTCGACTGGACCCAGAAAGTCGGCGACGCGATGATCGCCCAGCAGTCCGACGTGGCGGCCTCCATCCAGCGATTGCGCGCCCAGGCGCAAGCCGCCGGCAACCTCAAGACCACGCCGCAGCAGACGGTGACGCAGCAGCCGGCCAGCGCCGGCGCGCCGGCGGATACGCCGCCCGCGATCGTCATCCAGCCGACCGATCCGGACACGGTCTACGTGCCGGCCTACAACCCGAACTGGGCCTACGGATCGTGGCCTTATCCCGATTGTCCGCCGTCCTACTTCCCGCCGACCGACTACGGTTGGGGTGGCTACTATGGCGGCGGCGGTTGGAGCGGCGGCTTCAGTTTCGGCCTGGGCTTCGCGGTCGGCGGCGCCTTCTTCGGCGGCTGGAGCTGGGGCGGTGGCTGGGGCGGCGGTTGGGGTTGGCGCGGCTGGAGCAGCTGGGGCTATCACAGCTACACGCGAATCGATGTCGACCGGGCGACCCACATCACCAACAACTTCAACCGCAACTATTATCACGACGACCATTGGAACCATGATCCGGCGCATCGCCACGGCGTGCCCTATCGCGACAAGGCGAGCCGCGAGCGCTATGACCAGCACCATCCCGACGCCGCCCAGCGCCAGTCCTTCCGTGGTTTGATCGACCACGACCAGCGCAGCACCGGGCTGCAGGGCGCGAGCGAGCATCGCGACCAGGGCAGCCGGCCGAACGACGGACGCGGCACTGACGGACGCGGCACTGACGGACGCGGCACTGACGGACGCGGCACTGACGGGCGCGGCACCGAGGGACCGCGAACCGAAAGGGGCAACGAGAACCGGGGCAACGAGAATCGCGGTGACGAAGGCCGGCGCGACGGATTGCGCGGCAACGACTGGCGCGGCAACGAGAACCACGGCGGCGTCCACCGCAGCGCCTTTCACGGCGTCAACCACGGCCATGAGGTGCAGCGGGAATCCGCCCGCGGACACTCCTACGCCCACCATGCCAGTTATCATCCCAGAGGGGGCGGCGGACACGGCGGTGGCGGCCATGGCGGTGGGCATGGAGGCCGGCGATGAGCGGTTTGGTGCTTCGGCGGGGCCTCCTGGCGCCCGTCCTCGTGGCGGCCATCGCTGGCCGCGCGGCGGCGCAGCAGGACAAGACACAGGGCTTTCCGACGGCCGATGCGGCGGCTGCGGCGCTCACCGAAGCGGTGCGCAAGGACGACGACAAGGCGATCGCGGCCATGCTGGGCGAGTGGTGGCGCGTCTTCGTGCCCAATCGCGAGCGCGATTTCGGCCGCGAGCGCACACTCTATCTCGCGGCCTGGGACGCCAGCCACAAGGTCAACATCGACGGCGACAAGGCCGTCGTCGAGGTCGGCACGACCGGCTGGACGTTGCCGATTCCCATCGTCAAGGACGGCACGGACTGGCGCTTCGATTCCGACGCCGGCATCGACGAGCTGGGCGCGCGCGAGATCGGCCGCGACGAGCTGGGCGCCATCCAGACCCTGCTCGCCATCGTCGACGCCCAGCGCGAATATGCCGAAATGGATCCGATGAAGACCGGCTCGCCGGTCTATGCCCGCCGTCTGAAAAGCCTGCCGGGAAAGAAGGACGGCCTCTACTGGCCGGCCGCTCCCGGCGAGCCCCAAAGTCCGCTGGGCGAGCAAGTCGCCAACGCACAGGACGACGGCATCGCCCCGGGCGGCCATTATGGCTACAATTTCCGCCTGCTCTACGCCCAGGGACCGGCGGCGCCGGGCGGCGCGCTCAGCTATCTGGTGAACGGCCGCATGCTGAGCTTCGCCGCCATCGCCTGGCCGGGCCACTATGGAGAGACCGGCATCATGACCTTCATGGTCAACCACGACGGCGTCGTCTATCAGCGTGATCTCGGACCCGAGACGCGTCTGCTGGCGCCGGCGATCGCCAGCTTCAACCCGGAGACGGGTTGGGAGAAAGCGGATGTGACGCCCTGATGGGCCATGTAGCGGGAGAGTGAGATGATGAGAAACAAGATCCTTATGCTACTCGTTGCGACGGGCTTGCTCGGCGGCTGCGAGAACATGTCACCCGGCCAGAAGGGCGCGGTGACCGGCGCGGCCCTGGGCAGCGGCATCGGCCTGGTGGCCGGTGGCAGTTTCGGCACGGTGGTCGGCGCCGGCCTGATCGGCGGCGCGGCGGGCTATATCGTCGGCAACGCGGTCCAGTGACAAACCAACAGAGAGTTCCGAAATGATCTGCAAATCCTTCGTTGCCGCCGGTGCGCTGCTGCTCGTCACGACTGCCGCCCAGGCGCAGATGCCGCCGACCAACTTCGACCAGGCGGCCTACATCACCTGCAAGGAAGCGCATGCCATGCAGCCCGAGGCACGCAAGACGCTGGCGATCTTCCTCGCCGAGCACGCCTCGCGCTATCACGGTGTGACGATCCCTGACGGTCCCCAAGGGGCGCAGATCGCCTATCTCGTGCGCGGCGGCTGTACCCTGGCGCCCGACGCCTATCTGTTCACGGTGATCGACCGGGCGATCATTGCGGAGATGAGCAAGCTGCCGAAAAGGCAGTAGCCGTCGGGCAAAACACGGCCCGGAGGAAACCATGTGGGTCCGCAATGCCTGGTACGTCGCCGGCTGGCTGCCCGAGTTCGCGCCGGGCGCCATTCATGCCCGGACCATCATCGACCAGCCGCTCGCGCTTTACCGCACCGCCGACGGCGGGCTGGCGGCGCTCGAGGATCGCTGCTGTCACCGGTTCGCGCCCCTCTCCATGGGCCGGCTCGAGGGCGACGACTTGCGCTGCATGTATCACGGGCTGAAGTTCGCGCCCGACGGGCGCTGCATCGAGATCCCCGGCCAGGCACTCATTCCGCAGAGCGCCTGCGTGCGCCGCTACCCCGTCACCGTGCGCGGCGGCTGGGTATGGGTGTGGATGGGCGAGGCAGCGGCCGACCCCACCGCGGTTCCGCCCTCGCTGGCGCTCGACGATCCGGACTACCGGCTGAAAGCGGGCCATCTCGACTACGCCGCGCATTACCTCCTGATCGACGACAATCTCCTCGATCTCTCGCACCTCTCCTTCGCGCACGAGAAGACCCTGGGGCTCGACATGCCGCAATGGGCCGATGAGCGGCCGCGCATGCTGACGCTGGAGCGCGGCCTGCGCGTGCAGCGCTGGATCACGGACCACACGCCGCGCGGCTTCCTGAAGAAGCAGGTGGGCGAGCGCGCCGACGTCTGGAATTCCTACGACTTCGTCTTTCCCGGGGTCTTCCTGCAGCGCACCAGCTTCTACCCGGCGGGAACCGCCCGGCAGAGCGGTGGTCAGGAACCCGATCGGCCGCCGCTCTTCCATCGCATCGACGAGCAGGCCGTGACGCCGGTTTCGGCGCGCGCCTCGCGCTACTTCTACGCGGCGGGCGCCCGCGCGGGCGACATCGAGGCCGACAGGCTCGATCGCCTGTTCGCCGTCACCGAGACCGCCTTCGGCGAGGACAAGGCGTTGATCGAGGGCCAGCAGAAGCTGATCGACCTCGAACCGGAGCGGCGCATGCTGCCGACCAGCCTCGACGCCGGGCCGACCCGCTTCCGTCGCCTGGTCGAAGACCTGCTGGTCTCCGACGGCGCGCCGCCGGCCGGTGTCAGGTCAGCTTCACCATGATGTGCTTGGCATAGGCCGGGCGGGTCGCCAGCCGGTCGTACCAGGTCCGCAGGTTCTTGAGCTCGGGCCGCTCGATCTCGAGGGCATACCAGCGGTGGACGAAGCAGCCGACCGGGATGTCGCCCATGGTGAAATGCTGGCCCGCGACATAGCGGCGGTCGGCGAGATGCGCGTCGAGCCGGCCGAACAGCTTGCCGGCGTCCACCGCGGCCTTCTTGATGGCCGCCATGTCGCGCTTGTCCGGCGGCGTGCGCACCAGCCCCCAGAACACCACCCTCATGCTCTCGGAGATCGTGCTGAGCTGCCAGTCCATCCAGCGGTCCGCCTCGCTGCGCTGGCCGGGATCGTTGGGCCACAAGGTGCCCGCCGCGTATTTGGCCGAAAGGTAGCGCACCGCCGAATTGCTCTCCCAGATTATGCGGCCGCCATCGTCAATGGTCGGCACGACGCCGTTGGGATTCATCGCGAGATACCACGCCTGGTCGTTGCCGCCAAAGGCGCCGCCCACGTCGGTGCGCTCGTAGGCGATACCGCATTCGTCGGCGGCCCACAGTACCTTCATGACGTTGATCGAATTGGCCCGTCCCCAGATCTTCATGGCTCTTCTTTCTCCGCTATCAGCATTCCCATTCCGTCGCGCCATCGCCGATCCGCAGAAGCTGCTTGGTGTTGGGATTGTCGCCGGGCTGAGGCGATACGCCCTCGAACCGCACGTGCGATTCGTCGATCCAGACCGGCTTGGGCCGCAGGAATGAATTGGGGCCGGCGCCGGCGCAGGCCGGCATCGCGGTCACCTCGAGCACCTTCGGCGGGTCGGCGGTCATGTCGACGAGATTGAGCTCGACGCCGGCCATCAGATTGGATTGCAGGGCCACCGCGCGGTGGCCCGACGGCGACGGCACCGGCAGGGCCGCCAGCTGTGTCGTGCGGCCGTCCCGCGCCGATATCAGGTAGGCCATGCTGTCCTCGTAGAGGCCGACCGCCACGACGTAGTAGCCCAGCGCCGGCCACCAGGCGGCCAAGCGGTGCTTGCGAAAGCGATCGGCCTCGCAGGCGGCTTGATCGTCGCAGTCGGTGATCTTGAGCGTGCGGTTTTCCGGCAGCTTGAGCTTCAGGATGGGACCTTCGCGAAAAGCCCGGTCGGGGATTGCCGCCAACACGGCCGCTTCGGCTGGGTCGGCCGCCTTCGCGCCCTTGGGCGCCGTGCAACAAGGCTGGTCCTCGATCGTCATCTTCGAGCCCCACAGCAATCCCTTCGAGGGCATTGCCGTGCGCTCGCCTGTCTGCGCCTGGGAGGGCGCGGTGAGGAGCAAGGCTGCGAGGACAAGGACCGGCCGCATCATCGACATTGGCATCGTCCTAGTGCGCTGCGGCCCAATTGTCGCCGACACCGGTATCGACGACCAGCGGCACCGAGAGCGTGGCGGCGCCTTCCATGACCTTGCGCGTCACATCCTTGGTCTTGTCGATCTCCTTGTCGGGCACCTCGAACAGGAGTTCGTCGTGGACCTGCAGCAGCATGCGGCTCTTGAGCCGGGCGGTCTTGAGCGCCGAGGGCAGGCGGATCATCGCCCGCTTGATGATGTCGGCGGCGCCGCCCTGCAGCGGGGCGTTGATCGCCGCGCGCTCGGCGAAGGCGCGCATGCCCTGGCTCTTGTCGTTGATGTACTTCAGGTGGACCTTGCGGCCGAACGGCGTCTTCACGTAGCCGTGCTGGCGCGCGTACACCTTGGTCGCCTCGATATAGTCGCGGATGCCGGGATAGCGCAGGAAGTACTTGGCGATGTAGTCGCGCGCCTCGGGCTGGCCGATGCCGAGCTGGTTGGCGAGACCGAAGGCCGAGATGCCGTAGATGATGCCGAAGTTGATGGCCTTGGCGCGCCGCCGCACCAGCGGGTCCATGCCCTTGACCGGCACGCCGAACATCTCGCTGGCGGTGATGGCATGGATGTCGTCACCGCGCGCGAAGGCCTCCTTGAGCGAGACGATGTCGGCCACGTGGGCGAGCAGCCGGAGCTCGATCTGCGAGTAGTCGGCCGACAGCAGCTTGTGGCCGGTCTCGGCAATGAAGGCCTGGCGGATCTTGCGACCTTCCTCGGTGCGCACCGGGATGTTCTGCAGGTTGGGATCGGTCGAGGCGAGCCGGCCGGTCGCCGCCCCGGTCATCTGGTAGGAGGTATGCACGCGTCCCGTCTTGGCATCGAGCTCGCGCACCAGCGCGTCGGTGTAAGTGCCCTTGAGCTTGGAAATCTGCCGATGCTCC